>Ga0065711_1004561_pt1 | contig 26443 bp, 26 predicted proteins | sample Hoacrofraction12_FD_59098 | JGI IMG/M metagenome (GOLD analysis project Ga0065711, IMG submission 59098) | Hoatzin crop microbial communities from Cojedes, Venezuela - Epithelial fraction 12 v2 (version 2) | ecosystem: Host-associated > Birds > Digestive system > Esophagus > Crop | place... | reverse complement strand
CCCCCCCAAAAAAAAAAAAAAGAATCAGTACAAATCAGAAGAGCTTTAACTGTTCTTCAGCATAAGGTCAGCAGAACTTAAATGATCTACAGCAGTGGTTCATGCTGAATGAGATGATTTTGCACCAGGTGCTCCAGCTAAATGCAACTAGAGCCCAGTAACCTCAGCAATGGGGCTGCAGTGATACCCCACTCCACTACGGTACTCCCAAAACCGTTCTGCAACAGCGTTGTCTACCTTACACCAAAGGATGCTGTTTCCTACACCCAACTTTTCCATCTCAACTCTTTCTGTCTCTAAAATTTTTCCTTCCCTTCTCCAGCTTCTTGGAATTCAATCCATGCTGTCAGCCCCCTCACCTCTCCAATAACTTCTTAAATTTCATCGCTATTTCCAACCAGCAGAGGTCTTGAGAGTCACTGAGCTCACACAAGGTTTGCAGCGCAGTCACAACGATAACTATTTAGTGGCCATTGGAAATTCCTGTTCTCACTTGGTTATATCATCCATCACTAAAATGAGAGCCAAGACACAATTAATCCCACATGCCAGTGGAGACGCACCCAGTAACACATGTCGAAGTGTTTTTCCCAGCGTTAATTCGGAGCGCATCAATATAAACAAACAGCTCAAATAGTTCCCCTTCACTGTGCAATAGTGAACACATCCATGGCGATTTCATCGGCTGCGGTGCTACTGAATAACCTGATTTTGCTGCAAGCTTTTGCAATTCCTCTGAAACCACCTAACCAACTTCATTAGCACTAGCTTCAGTAAGCTGTGTCATCTGAAAATATTACCTCTTCACTTTTTAAAGAGATTAAAAACCACAGATGCCAACAGAGGTTCTTGAGAAATCCTATTTCTAACCTCTGATGAAAAGTGACTGCATTTGTTTATCCGTCCTCACTGCAAGCAAATCTTGAAGTGTAAAAGCTTTCCAGCTACCCCATACTCTAGCAAGAGTGCTCATAAGGTTTATTTAATCCTAGGAATGCACCTTAGACGACTTCTTATTTTCTTCCTTTTGCTGAAAAGGAGTGAGTTGAGTTTAGAAGCATCACTACCCTATACCCTGCTCTCAGTCCAATGCAGCCCCGAGCCTCTTCCCTCCCAGAAAACCCACCCATCACCAAAATATCCACTTGGGCACAGATGAGGAATACGAACAGGGGTGGTGGTGGTGGGTCTTTCATTTTAAAAGACCTTACAACCACTAGAACAACAGCTTCAGAGCTCGAAGCATTTATTCGTAGCTCAGACATCTCACAGCTAAGCTCCTGTGCTAACACCTTGCCCTCATTTTGAGGCCATGCTGCTGTTTTCTCTGGACCACAGCTGTCCTGGGATGGGCAACTCCATCCCGACCCTGTTAAGCTAATTAGGAGAAAGAGTGAGTGGCCTCCCTTGGCAACATTAACATCTGGCAGAATTCACCACCTGAAGCTCAGCAGAAGAGCAGAAAATGGCTTTTGTGTCACTTGCTCTACCAAGGTCAAACCTCCAACTAGACAGTCACCAAAGTGACCCAACGTCATGCCCAGCGGGGCTCATCCCAACACTTCCAGTGTAGAGTGGCAGTAACATCAACCCTTCATGAGTTCAACATCACCAGCTGTAAACAAAAGTATCAGCAAAACGGTGAGCCCCTTCCAGGGATGTAAGGCAGCAGATGAAACCACGACCAGGGTTCATCCCTACCCCAACACAACAGCCCATCTTGGTCCAAGCTTCAAAAAGGCACATCAGCTTTAAGCCTCCCAGCCCAGCTGGGGTGACCGTGCCCTGGGGAGTCAGCGCTGCCGCACAAGCTCAGGGTGCTCCTCCAGAAGAGGTGGACTCGGGTAAAGAGAAGCAGCAACCCATGCCTGAGCTCCTCCTCCCACTGCTCCTCCTCCCACTCCTCCTCCTCCCGGAGGAAGTTTTGTAAACCATTGCTCCCAGACATGCAAACCAGAGCAGATCAAGCATCTGTTTAGACGTATTGACACATTCTGTTTACAGCAGTCTCTGGAATTAATAAGGTAAATCATTTCATCTGTCTGCAGAGGGTGCAGGCAGGGGAGAAAATACTGTAAAATCAGAAATAAGCACCATCTGTTCCTCCTGACTGCCCCTGCCCACCCTTCCAGCTCAGATGAGCTCTTTGAATCAAGCTTCAGTGACGCGGAGCGAAGAGCTGCTTTCTGCCTCACCCTCACCTTGATACACACACACACACACACACACACCCCCCCCAGCTTCTTCGGTCAACAATCCATGCACGCAGCATTGGGAATGAAAGCGCCATACACGTCTCGCCTGCAGAAGTGAATGGACAAAACGCGCGCACACACACGCAGCCGTCTGATTTCCAGCCCCAATACACCACATTGATGAGCCCAAAACACTGCAATCTCCGTGCAGTTCTTGCACGCACCGATGACTGTCCCCTGTCACACAGCCGGTGGGATTCCAGCTTTTTGATTGCTTGAACTGACGCAGAACCACAAGTGCTCCATGGGCAACGCTTACTCCTGTACTCAGGAATCAGCCACAGAAACCTCAGCTGCACATTAGACCTGTTCCTCGTTTTCAATACGCTGACATCCTGAACTATGAAAGATTAAAACAACTACATCTAGTGGTCTTCAGATCACGAATATAACCAGAAACTGTAGCTATTAGGTCAGTGGGGAAACAAGAAAAAAAAAAAGAAAGGACATGCCACTTTAGATAAAAATTCACATACACCTGGTGCACACATGTAACCCCTCCAGCCTACTTGTCTTGAGATGTGTTTCTACCACAATTTCTGCTTTCCAGAAGAGAAACCCAAATTCAGAGATCAGCTTGCTACCAACTGCAGTAAAAGCCAGCCCAGGGACGATGTGGTGAGGAGAGGGCTTCACAATTGTCTGAAGGGGAAATCTCATTTGAGGGGTTTTCCTACCCACCTCCTTTTACTTTCAACCATTAGAAAACTTCAAAGCTCTAAAAAATACCTGGAAATAAGGCTTTTTTTACACACAGCTCAGGACCTTCCCGAGTTCCTGTAGCAGGATGCAATAGCTGTTCCATCACACTAACCCACGAGAGGCCAATTCCACATATTCTTAACACTCAATTGCGCAAGACTCATCTTGCCTGTTCATCTCTACCGTATGTCAGAAGCAGTCCCTTGCTCTAGGGCCCAGGCACCACCGGTGTCTTTCAGATCTCAGTTTTGACAACCCATGGGGTAGAACAGGACCATTCACACCTTCCAGTTATTGCTACAGTTACTGCAACTGAGGTCTGCTGAGCACCCAAAGAAAGGGACACTTCTCATTTCTTAACGTGGTTTTGTAATCTCCTCAATTACGTGTTTGCTCCTTGAAAGAAAGTACAAAGTTCTGCAGAAAATATAAATTAACAAGAAAGTCTACAGGTAGAGAAGCATCGAGTCCACAGATCTGTGAAATCAGCACATCCCGCCAAGAGGAACGGCAGGCACAGCAAGACAACCCTTGATCCTACCCAGCACACTTTTTGCACCACTACCGAGATGTTCCCAAGTTGCCAGCTACAGAAAATGAGTGAGGCAGCAGAGAGCTCACCAATTCATCTTCTCCTTTTTCTTCTTTCCAGTCACTTTGTGTTTTTTCTCAAGGCAGTATCTCGGTGTTAAATGGATATAAACACAGTGTATTCTGAGAAGTTGCCTTACAACTGATGCTTAACAACTAGGCGCTCAGCAGTCCGCTTTGTGATCGCTACCTAGAAAATCAAGACTGTCATGAGCAAGAAGCCAACTGGGGAGAAGTCCTCACATAAACACCAAGTTACTGTATCACTGCTTGAAGAAACATAATGAAGAGGACTTGGAAGTTTTCAAAACCAGACTGGGCAAAGCCCCGACTACCATGGTCTGATTTCAACATTGATCCTGCTCCAAGCAGGAGTATGGACTAGAAGACCTCCTGAGGTCCCTCCCAACCTCACTTCTACGAACAGAAGCAGAATGGGATTAAGGTCCAGGCTGCAGACAAATAAACTCAGACACCTAAACATACATGACTGACCTCCCATGACAGTCAATGGCACCCAAGTCAAAGCAATCAGGAGACTCTGGAGAGCAATCACACTAACGTGGACATGAAGACAGCCAGGTGAAGAGCTCTGAAGATTCACTGACCAAAAGCTACACCCTAAGCTCCACATGGACACCCACCACTGCCAGGGGACCCAGCCCAAGTGAAACAGCCAGAGCATGTTACAGCTGGAGAGCCACATGCTTCGCTGCTGCAGCCTTCGATACAGAGAGCACAGTACACACAGGAGTCCAAAAGGGCTTAGAAGCACGCAGAGAAGCATCCTCACTTGGGATCTTTTGTTTCAAGATTTGTTCGAGCCAGATTTTTACAGAAATTATCTGAAATGAACAGGACTGCTGCCGAGCACTGCAGGTGGAACCAGGCGCTGCTGCTGTCCTCCACGCTGGCTCCACGTCCCTCAGCCCAGCGCTGCTGCACCAACCCAGCTCGGTCCCGCAGGAAGCCTGCGCTTAGCAGGCACAGCAGATGCCAAGGCAGCATCGGCCAACCTCGGGCCTTGCAGGGAATGGGCAAGGCAACGCCTCTGGTACATGGTTCTCTCCACAAACTGCATCAAGCTTTCTGCAGGGAAGTTACTAAAAAATCAGAAACCCTTTTAATAAAACTGTGTAAGCTATGGGCAATACAGGGAGATTGAGTGTGTGCAAGAGTTGGATTTTCTAAAATAAGTATATTCTTGAAAAATTTTGAAGGACTAAAAAATTGGAATCATTTTCCTCCACCCGCACAAAAGAGGAGAGGAAAACCACCCCACTCTGTCCCAACTGCACAGGACAGGCAGCACCCATCTCCCTAAATCTGCCTGAAACAGCTCAGTGAACCCACAGCCAAGGAAATGTTTGGAGAAGAGACATACCTACCAGACATAGACCACACTGCACCCCACCACCGGGAGCAAGGGAACTCGACAAAGCCTTTAAAAAAGCTCCTCGCTAACAGAGCCAAGGGGAAGACGGTTCCGTTTCATAGCAACCTCCAAGGTTTTGAAGTTTGTTTCTGTTCTTTTTTTGGGACAGAAACAGAACGTCCCTGACATTTTTCAGGAACAAAACTGTAATGAGTTATCAGAGCTGGAAATCACCACCTTGGCCCTTGCAGGGGCATCACCCCGTGAGTAGCCTGGGTAGAGGTGCAAAGCATTTCACACTCAAGAAAAATAATTTGGCATATTCCCTACCAGTTCACTCAGATCAAGAACTTGAAACCCTGTCTCTGCAATCCAGGCCTGTGCTTTAAAAAAATAAATACATAAAAATGTTGTCAGGCTACAGTGTCCAGACCAACTTCTCTTCCTAAAGCTTTAAAGCCAGAAGCATTCCTGTTGACATACTGCTTTAAGTAAAGAATGCTTTTTTTTAGCAAAACTTCATTTAGCTGAGAGTACTCCGCTCTCCTCGAGAGGTAAGGAAGGAAGCACCTAGCTGAGAGCCCCCAACTATCTCTGCTCTCTGAACAAAATTTGGTTTGGAGTGAAGAGTGCTGCAAATGAAGCTGCAGACATCACCTGCGGAAGAGTAAAGCAGTCTTCACTGGAAGCCCATGCCACTGCAGCAGGCACGACCATTTAAAGCCCTCTGAGGCAGCTCGTCCTAGCACAAATGCATCGCTCTGCGGCAGCTTCACGGCACAGTCCCCCAACAGAAGGATTCAGGCTTTTCCTTCCCAAGGCAGAGCTGCCTGCCACTCCCAGCTCCATCAAGACATCACTAACTTCTCCACGTCAGCATACCAGAGGGTCAAAGACCATTTGACATCAAGTTACTAGACAATCCTAAATGCGTCCCTCCTGCTAGGAGCCAAAGCCCAAACCCAGAGCAACAGAAAGGTTTTTGCCAAAGGCTCACACACACCAGAACATCTCCGGGCTCCAGGCAGACCCAGGGAGCACAGGAAGGAGCAGGGTGCTACAGAGCCACAATGCTGTGTGAGAGGACAAGCCAGGAATCGCTGCCACCTTGGCCATCCCCAAATCCCAGTGGGATTCCTGATTCCTCAGGTCACAGGAAGACCCATGGCATTCACAAATGGATCAGCAGAGCTGCTACTACTAATATCACAGTTTTATAATCCAGCACAGAGTTTCGAAGCATTTTAATTCACCTCAAAGGCAGCAAGCCTCCATCAGAAAGGCACACTGACAATCAGCTCCTGACAATTTCTACCTCTGCAAATGCTCATTTCAGAGCGCTATGCTGCACTTAGCATATAAAAAGTTGGGGGGGTGAGGGGAATAGGAACTAAATACCATTTTCGGTTGGGTTTTGGTATTGGCTTTTTTTTTTTTTATGTGCTCCAAAACAGAGAAGGAAAGGTTTCCCTCTGATACTTCCAAATCGATGTGAATATTTTCAAAAGTAGAAGACAAGTCAAAAGCTGCCCAGAGAGGGGCAGGCAAGAACCCTGCAGATCAGTGCAAAATCATTTTACTCATAAGGAGCAGGACAAATATTTAAAAGCCAGGCTGAGCAAACAGGAAAGCCGTAGTCCACAGAAACAATAGGAACAGCCAGGTTCCTTCTCTGGGTTTTACCACCAATTGTTTCCCTGTACTTTTGGAGAGAATTTTTATGTCTATGTGCTTAAGAAATCCTCTGGAAAAGCATATAAGCTCCCAGCAGTGCGAAGGAGCGTCACAGACCAGCTGGGCTGGAGAGCAGACCCTTGGAGCACTTACCCAGCAAGCCAACGTAAGCAAGACAGGCAGGGCCTTTCCAGAGAGGAACTCAGGAAAAGGTAGTCCAGCTAGTATGGGCCAGCACTTTGTAGGTCACTATGAATAAAGTGAACCTAGTTCAGGGGTTTGGGTGTTTTTGTTGAGATGTCCAGCACTATGCTGGTGGCAGCCAGAAGATGACACTTTGGGAAAGCCCAGGAACAGGCAAAGCATATAAGGAACTTCTCGCAACACACTTCACCTTCCAGCACCATGCCATTTGGGCACCCAGCCAGACATGGTGGTTTTCCACTCATCATCCACTCGTATCATGGACCTGCCTTGAGGTTTCAGGCTGGTCCAGTACCATTTCCACCCTTTTCACATCTGTGACAAATTCATGTAAATGCCCTTGAAAAGATCTCATGCTTGAGCATCTCAGGGTGCTTGGGTCTGGACCACGCGCTACCTCTGACATGCACCAGCTGAAAGCACAAACCCAGCCGACCACCAGCTATTGCGTCCATGTTAAATGTAAAATAATTATATGCAAAAATGCTGGAAAGAAAAACAGAAAAAACCATGGATATCTTTGACGATTTTCATCACTTTCTACAGTTTCACACCCTGTGCAGTTGTGCCTCTACCGCACACCAAAAGCGAAGAACAGCTGCGAGGAGATTCCCAAGCTGGCACGAAGGCGCAAGCAGGAAGCGGCTCTGAAATACAGGGGTTTGGCAGAAAACAATGAGAAACCACAAAGAGGAAAGGGAGCCTAGCACACGAGAAGCAAGACAAACGTGACACTGAAAACCAAGTAGCTGCGACAGGTCAAGCGCTTCGAGTCTTGATTTCTTCTGTGACAGCAAGAAAGGCAGTGAAGAATACAACAGCAGCAGAAGCAAAAAGAGAGGAAGAAAAAAAAAAAGGATGAAACTGAGAACCTCTTTCTCCCAATACCTAAGTAACAAAAGCTTTCTGCACCAACCTGAAAAGAAAGTTCCCAGGGAAAAAGCAAGCTGCCAGCTATATTCCCAAATTTAGCACAAAAGTACTGTGACTTATGACAGTGAATATTTCATAAGTTACAACCACAAGGATAAATAGAAACTTTAAAAAAAGGCTTATAGAAGCACGCTACTCATTTCAACTCCAAAAAAGACTCAAAGCTTAACAGCATTTTCTCATAAAAAGAAAAAAAAAAAAAAAAAGCCTCAATTTTTCTTTTAAAGGCAGTTGAAAACTGCTGTTCTTCAACTAAAAACCTCCAGAAATATTAAAATAATTTTCCAACATTTACAATAATTTCTGAAGATGGAAAGTAAATGTACGTACTTGCTCTCAACACCTTTTAGCTGTGCACCGTGTGTACCCACCACACTCCAGCCCCAGCACTGCCACATACATACAACATCCAAGAAAACAATAAACTGTTGCACACTTGGAATAAAGGCACAACTTGTGACACGAAGTAACCCAGTTATTTTTATGAAGTTTTTTTATATTCACTTTTTTTATATTCATTTTTATATTATATCTCTTTATATTACTACGACCATCTGTTGCAGAAGTCACAAAGCTGCACAGAGATGAGCATCCTCCCAATGACATACGGTCTGATTTTGGAACTGTTCCAAGTCTGGGTGAGGAAGCACCATTAATTGCTCCTTATCAAAATACACATTCCCTTGCTGGGCTGGGTCCTGAAGATTAGCTGAATCAGAGGGAATCCTAATCACGTGAGGAGGAGGGAAAGAAAAAAAAACAATCTGTGCAGTGCAAAAGAAGAAAGAAGGGAGTAACCCCTACGTTGGGAAAACCAGAACTTCAGCAAAACCCTCCTCCTACCATTTTAGGAAAGAAAAAAAAAACCCCACACCCAAACTACCCCATACGTTTCTACCTTTCCCTTACGTTTGTCGGACATCCCACTTTCCTGCAGAACTGCAGTTCCACACAAGTTACAGATGACTTTTACAGCTGCACAAAAGACAGCTGGACATGGAATACCACCTGGCAAGCATTGTGCAGGCTTGAGATAAACCTGTGTATCTGCTAGTGCAACCAGCAACGGTGCAATAAAATCTGTGTGGTCACCGTTAGATTTCCATGATGACAAAACGCAGATACCAACAGCCAGCTGCTACTATAAAGAAGCCAGCTTCAGACAGGAGGCTCAGGAAATTGCTCTCCACCATCTCATACACTATTTACATTTGGGAGCTCATCTCCGCAACCAGGACAGCCAGAAATGCTCAGTTTAGCTTTATATTTGGGGACACAGCTCCATAGTTACAGAATCCCACCAAATAAAGGTCCTGTGTGCCTCTGCCTTCTCTTCTGAAAAGCCTGCCTTTGGTTTGGGGCTAGCTTGGCAAGGTTAGTAGGGGTCATGAAAAAAATAATTCCGTTTTTACAGTAGCTACAGCTACTGGGGAGAGGGAAATTGCAGAAACTTACTTATTTGCTGCTTGGTACAGATCAGTACAGTGTCATTATTTCCTCTGTGTCACCACTTGTGCTTTATTCCCTTATATATGTATGCGCTTGCCTGCACAGCGATGGGACAAGGAGAAGAACGTTTTTGGTAGAGGAAAGAGTTGTACCAAAAACCAAATGGTCTATTAGATTATTATTTCAGGTTCTTTCACCTACTAGCTTTGCTGGTGGTGCCTCTTAATTACAAAGGCAACACCTTCAGAAATCCCAAGCTCAGTCTACTATCTGCAGTTATCGCACTCCCTAGTGAATGGCAGCACACTAAAAACACAATTTATCCACAAGACAGTCTCTTAGGCCAGAAAGGCAGATCCTCAGTGCAGGGTCAAGAGGACACCAGAGAGCAACCCCTTCCAAAACCTGGTGCTTCTTAAAATACAAGGCGTGCTTCAGCTTCCAGCGAATCTGTCAACACCAACACAATAGCCCTGCCTCAAGCACTTCTATTTTTAACATTTTCCATCCATGCAAAGGACAACTATTTAATAAATATGAAGGAAGCATAACTAAAAGAGAGAGTTGAACTTTTTTCAGGGCCAGCCCGATTAACATGAGCACAAGCCATAACCTTAGGCAGCCCAAACGTGTTGCAGGGATTACCGAATTACTAGCGTATACTGGCATCTGACACAGGAGAAATGCTAAAAACCGATGCCCGACCACCTGGAAGCACAACAGCACACGATGGAGTTGAATCTGATGCAAAGGTCGATGCACGATATGCTTGTGTGACAGAGTACGTGTCACCTGGTACGGCTGCCGTGGAGAATAGGTGCTATAAAGGATAAAGTTGACCTTAAATAGCTCATTATTCATTAGGTGTATCTGATCCCTTTAATTATCTTCAGAATGCCTAGAATCACACTGTAAATCTGAGCACTCACAGAGTGCTTTAAAAACCCCCTGGACTATGTACACGTGTGCACGCTATCTTTAGCGAACAAGTCCTTGCTTGCCTTGCTGGCAGGATTCAGCTTGTGTTCAGGCTGAAGACACCCTGCTCCAAAACAGCCAGGAACTTGCTGTACTGGAAGGAAACTATGCGTTTAGCATCAAAAATAAAATAACCTGGAGGTTTTTCAGTCTCTCTGCCAGCAGGAAGGGCGGGCTGAGCACTCCAAAACCCCCAGCAGGACTCTGCGGCTTATGCACCCCGGTGACTTCACACCACTTTTGACACCAAGCCTATTCTGGGCAGCTTTCAAGCATTACCTGGGGAGGAGCGAGCTGACTATTCATCACCTTCCCCCCAAATGGGAGGGGAGGGGGAAGGATGAAGTTGCGCTACAAAACTGTGCCCACACTTGCGAAGGAGCTTTCAGTGATCTGATGGAAGAGAATCTGGATGCAGATGGGTGCAGAGCAGCTGGATCCTCCCAGCAAGAGTCGCCTGGGCAGGAACTGCTGCATACCCATGCAAAAATGCATCGCTGTAGGGGTTTTCTTGCTCATCTTCAGCTCTGTGTGGGCAGGACACATACTAAAGGGAGACCTCTGTAAGAAAAGCCCTCAGGTATGCTAAACTCATTTTCCATTCCTTCAGGCACCCACAGATTAAGCAAGTAGGTGAAAGTTGTGTTAAAAAAAAAAACAAAAAACAAAAAAAAAAACAGAAAAAAAACCCCCAAAAAACACCTCACCTTAGGACTAATGAATACAGTTCATTTGCAGGACCAAAGAGCACTTTTTTTTGTCCCCAAAACCAGAAGGCGTAACCATTTTTACATCTATATTTGACAAAGATTTATCACCATTCATTGGGTGACCGTTTGCTGGAAGAGCAACTCTACAGCTCTGTACAAGTGGCAGACGACTAGCAAGAAAACCTCCTCCTAGGAGACACATATGCCAACTTTTCATCTCTTGGGAAGCTTTTCAACAAAAGAAATGCTGATGCAACATCAGCCCCGCCAACCTGACATGTAAAGAACAGTAATTCTGCAGGAGCTGTTCTAGTAATTAACCCAAACCACTGAGACACTTCAGCCGCCTCCTCCTCCTCTCCTTCGGATGTACATTTAACTCTTAGATATGCAATGAATATCAGTGTCCTTTATGGGTTCCATCTCGTCCTACAGGAACTCCAAGCTCATAAAGAGAAAAGCAAGCAATTATGGTGCTATTAATTCTAAAACCAGTAAGCCTGTAAAATTCAATTGCATCGGGATGCACCATCTCAACCTTCAGCATCATTTATGAAAACTAGATTTAGTTTCACATTGTCTTTTTTAAAGCTTTTCATCACAAAGAATTATTTTTAAAAAAAAAAAAAAAAAATCAAAGAAACGGACTGTTTGTCAAGTGATTTTCTACTATAGATCAATCTGTTGCCCTTGAATCTGCTTCCAGGATAGTCAACCAGCTGCACAAATATGACTTTGCCCACTTATTTTAGTGGGTTATTAATTTAAAAAAAAGCTCATTATTACTGCTTATGCAAAGTCAGCTAAAATGAGCTAGGACAGCTGAATCTCCAAAGATGTTTTGCATAAAAGTCTAAGAATTCTATGTTTTAACATAAACACTTACATGAATGCCTTCTGTATGAAAATCCTCGCCCAGAAATGCCCTCTAATCTCGCTCTCAATCTTTTTCTCAGGTTTCCTACTTCAACTAACGAGCTGCATCCATATGCAAGGCACAAAAATGGAAATCTCAGCTTGCTCATCTCCTTCCTTCTACAAAAGTCTGAGCTTTGAAAGCTCAGAGTAGCTTCCCATAATCCAAAGTCCTCACTTTCAGTTCATCTTATCACAAGAGTTCTTCTGAAAAACAAAAAAAGGTTTTAGAGCGTTTTCAAAATTCGCTGCAACTGATATAAAGTCTGTCCCCAGGCTGCGCATCCCCACGCCTCCTTCCCACCAACCAGCACTTAGGTGGCCCCAGGCACATCCCACTATCACCAGGCCACCAGAAGGTTATCTTTCCATCAAGTCAGCTGCTGGGATTTAATCAAGCAAGCTGACACAACCAGCCCAGGGCTGTAGGATCCCTTGTCCTCAGCTTCGGTGAGGTGGATAGGGCTGAGAGCAGCCAGCATACCTTGAGACACCATGAAGCCACACCTTCATTCCTTGCCTCCCAGCTTTTATGCACCCCGCTGAGCCGCAGGACAGCTATTCTGCAAGGACACTGTGCGATTCAGGCACACGCTTCTGCCTTGTCATCTATTCTCACAGCAACTGAACACGAGACACAACTGTCAGCATGAAAGCCTTGGGGCTGCTGGAAGAGGAAAGAGACGAAAGACAAGAAGCAGCAGATGCGCAAGATAAAAATGGTATAGAGATACACGGCAAGTATCTGCGCACCTCCTGCCTACTGTCCGTTAGCCAAGCCCAGAATGGAAAGTCCGAGCTTCCTGCAGCTCATCCTTATGGCTTATACTTAATTTTGGAGAATCACAGAAGGGTTTGAGTTAGAAGGGGCCTTTAAAGGTCATCTCATCCAACCCCCCTGCCACAGGCAAGGACATCTTCACCTGGGACAGGTTGCTCAGAGCCCCGTCCAGCCTGGCCTTGAATGTTTCCAGGGATGGGGCATTGACCATCTCTCTGGGTAACTTATGCCAGCATCCCACCACCCTCAGCATAAAACATTTCTTCCTTCTATCCAGTCTAAATCTCCCCTCTTTCAGTTTAAAACCATTACCCCCCCGCCCTGTAGCAACAGGCCCTGTTAAGTAGCCTGTCCCCACCTTTCTTACAAGCCCCCTTTAAGTATTGAAAGGAAGATGTTTTAACGATGATTTGGTTGTTTTACCTTAGTAACATTCTTCAAAGCAACACAGTGGCGTGTGTCCCTTAGGCATGGTAGATGAAAGATTCTCCAGGAGTGCCTTACCAATTATTTACTAATCCCTTTTTAATTGCTGATTCAGAATGACCACTAATCTTTTCCAACAGGAAAAAAATCTTCCCCTTCCAAAATCTTTAAACATACCTTTCTCAAGGATGTAAAAAAGGTATACAGAGCTAGGAGTTACACACTCTTAACTACAAAAGCTTGTTTACACTTTAAAGCAAGTCTCTGCTACTAGAACTTAATCAATTAATCATTAACTCTATGACAGAAAGAATATCATGTTCCACTCCACAATATGCAAAACCATCACCACTTGTCCTGGAGGCTCTTGTCTTTCCCACCTCACACCTCAGAAGGTAGATGCAAGAATAAAGAAGCTGTCTTATCTACCTCAAGAAGCAGGACAGTTGGAAAGCCACCACAGATTTTTTGTTTTATTTGTTTGTTTTTAAAGCACAGCAAGGCTATCCTTATTTTAGACCTGGCAAGACACCTTGCAGTACCATCTGAAGCAACTGCCACTTCTCCAAGGGTAGCCAAGCATCACGCAACTTGATTAGGAACTGCTACGTTTCAATCATCTTTCACAGCCCCTATGCCCACTTTCCAACCAAAACCTTCGGCAATCCATCACCATTTCTGCTGCGTTACCTGTGCCGAAAGCTGGCTTTAAAACATCAGCAGGAGAAAAGCAGAAGCTGATAGATTTCAGCCGTCTGTTTTAAGACAAGCTTCCCCAGAGTGGCCAGCAAAGCTACCTGAACAAAGTAAGCGTTTCTGCAGACCACAAACTGCTACGGGAGCACACGCTCTGTTTGCATTTTGGACTATTACCAGCGAATTTCTTAAGCAAGTCTGGACACGCGTCACTCCTCAGAGGGGGGTGATAAAGAAAGTTCTCCCATGTTATGCTAATTACGCAGAGAGAGCAGAGAGGTGAACTGAACACCCCACACTTTCACATCCTCCACAGGTCCATTGGCAACACCACCTCGTTTTCTTGAGGTTTTCCAGCCAGTCTCTCGTGGTTTCCCCAAAGCCACGAGTGGCTTTCTGCGGCTGGACGGAGGAAGCAGCGGGGATGCCCGGGCCAAGCAGCTTTGTGTTTGCAGGAAGGACAAATGCCAGCGGGGCTGCTAGCACTGCTGTGAATTTTAAAGACTCATGCGATTTAGCCAGGCACAGCTTAAACTTTCTGGTACACAGCGCTAATGACGCAGATTAACGACCCCAAACTCTACTCCTTTTGCTGAACCACCTCCCTTCCCACAGCCCCTCTCTATACCCAGTACAAGCACTCAGTACCACTCCCACTGATGGGATCACCCTTTCAAAACACCTTTCATTCCCTCCCACTGTTTTCAAGTGAATGTCAACTTTTTAGGGGTGGAAGCAATAAAAAAATAAAGTGTGATCTGGGGGACAGAAAGGCTGGCAGACAGGATCCCTCCCATCCACCAGAACAGCATGTTAATTTTCTACAACATGGTTTACAAAAGAACGTGCCACAACCCTGGAGTTGCAAACAGACCAAACGGATGACATGAAAAAGGCAATTAATTCACAAATTGATGAGCAGACATATTACATATGAAGTTTTGCAACAGGAAGAACTCAGATTCCTATAAACATTTGTAGCCTCTTCCAGGGAACAGCTAGCGACACCGTCCAGGCAAAGACCAGTGTCAGCAGCCCAGATTATAGGACTGCTGTAACTGCGCATCCAAATCCTTGGTTACTTAACCACTAATTTGGTGAGTAAGAAAGTACAAAGAGACCAGAGCCAACTACTTCAAGTGCACCAGAAAACCAGCCCAGTTCATTCCCTGGCACAAGTAATAGCCTTATAAGGGCTGTAACCAAAGCTCTCCACCTCTGCTGACGACCGCAGTACCCACAAGCACCCAGTGCCGCAGCTGCACCACAGCGGCTCCAAGCCATTTCCAGACACCACGGGTAGGTGTTAGGAATTACGAGTAAAATGTGATTTGTCATCACAAAACCCCAGGACTGTTACCACCATGTTTTTGCTTGAACTTGCAGAGAATCAAAGAACAGAAAGGTAACAACTTTGGGAATCTCCTGGTTCCTTACCAGGTGCTACCCACATTCTTGCAGAGCCGCAGACAAACACATTTTCCTAGAGATTTCTAAAACATATCAGCAGATACCAAATTAAAGGTCTTTCAAGGGTGCCTCTTGGGTAATTTGAATGAAATTGTGTGCTCCACACCCAAATAAAGACTGGCAGCAGTCTGCCAAGGAACGGAGGGAACCAGCCTGGGGTGCAAGGGGTGCCCCAAGTTGAGGATTTACAGCCTTTCCAGCATCTTCCAAACAGTTACGGGCTTCTCCTGACGCAGCTCCTAAGTCTTACAAGGAATGGAAGCAGAGGAAAATTAGGCCACAAGGAAACCTGTGGCAGAGAATATACACCTTAAGTTGACCAAAACCCGTTACGCCTGCTTGCCAGGGGTAGGTGAGCAATACGGTCTCACCCCACAGACTTTCAGCCAGATGCTCACTCGTCATCTACACTGGCGACTTCTAGCAATTTTTTCTTCACCTTGTCTCTCCAATTTAAAGTAACTAAAGTCTGGAAAAGGAAAAAGGCATTGCTTATTCCTGCCTTTTTGAGATAATGACAGACAAGAATAACTAACGTCACTTGCAAGAGAACTATGGTTTCAGAGCCGTAGTTCTGTCAGTCAATTAACTGTTTCCTAGAGGTATTTACCATGATTTGAAATACCAGTTCTCCACGAAAACCACAAGCTTCCCTTCCTAACCAGAAGTCAGGGACTCTGGCACCGCAACAACCTATTTGCAATGCTTTCTGACAGATTGCCAAAAAGAAACGGACAGCACTAAATACACTTCGTCACAATAGTTACAATGAAAGTAAAAGGTTCTATTTCCTAAAAGTGCTATGAAGCTCTTGGAAAAGCTCATCTCTGTATTGTTACTTCCTAAATAATCCATACGTTGTTTCATAAGGAAGTCGGGTTTAGCTTCCCCAATGGTGGGGGCTCCAAAGATGGCCCTGCTTGCCGCCGGCAACCGCGGACCGCTGGTGGGAGAGAGGGTGTGAGAAAGGGGCAGCGCACACGTATGGATGTATGCAGAGTCACTCTGCTTCGAAAGCAGAAGAGCGGCGACTCGTGTAATGCCTGTAATTTAATCAGTTAACTCATGCCTGCAGAGCATGGATGGAGGGGACTGAAGAGCCATCCCAGTCCCGAGCACCTCTCCCGGCTCCACTGGCAATCCCAGCAGAGTGGGGACAGGGGAGGGAGCAGGCTGGGAGGTGAAGTATGGAGAAAGCAAGATTTCATTAAATGCACACACATAACGATGGCAGGACCTCACTTTATTTAAAGTTCAAGTTTCACCCCGGCAGCAGCACTGGCCCCTGCAGCAGCTGCCTCACTCCTGCAGCCCCAAATCTCTTTATTCTGCGGTTTGCGTATTTTCTTCAGAACCCTGCCGGGAATGACAAAAATAACGGCTTCAACTCAGGAAAACTTGTAACTGTCCCTTGATGAGGGGCTTCCTCCCTCCCCAAACCCTAATGTGTGCAAGAAGGGGAACTACAGAATAATACTAAGCATTTCACGCTTTTGAATTTGCGTTGTACTCTCTCGCATCTGAGTCTGATAAAAGTGAAAACCGCCAGCCTCTTGTCTGAAGAGCAGCCAGGACAGGAGGGCAGCGGTGATGCTACCCACACGGGCCAAGAGGCTACTGCTGGGACCAGGAGTGCTGGGAGATGTCAGCTGGACAACCCCATCCTGGGGATGGGGGAACTCCTGCAGACTGCACAGCCCAGGAACATCTCAGTACCAGGGAAATGGGAGCAGGAGGGAGGTGAAGCCCAGCCAGACTGCAAGGAGCTTTGGAAAGGAGAAGATAGGGAGAGGGGCCAGAAAACACAAGTAAAGCACACAGGAGGTCTGCAAGCTTAGAGCAACCATGGTCTTAAGCATCAGCTTCGGAAGAAGTTTATCAAGCAGCTAATTCAGTGTCGAGCAACTGTTTGTTCTACAATATATCAGCCAGGGCAGTGGGAACCACAAGACCAGCGAAGGCAGCCAGCTAAAGCGGAGAAGGCAGCTGCTGGAAGGAAAGCATCAGCTGCTGTAACAAAATAAAAGCAGATTGCTGGGGCAACCCCCGCACCCCAACCGGCGCAGCCAGGAAGCAGGGCAGAGGGAGACACGCCAGATCCCCACAAATGAACCACGTTTTTCCAAAAGCTGGAAGGCAAGGGCGGCAGGCAGGGCAGCCTCTGCACGGCTGCTCCACAGGGACCAGCCCTGTAAACTGCCGGGAAGAAAATCCCACTGCAAAATCCCACCGGATGGGAGCACGTAAAGAACTGCAGATGAAAGGACTATAAATAATCATCATAATCAGAAGCGGACCACAGAAGTCCTAGGATGAGAATGTTTTCTTCTGAGTTGGTCAAGCAGCCCCATTTAACACTGTGAGACCAAGAAGCATCTGACAGTTTTTTCAGAAGGGACTGATTTTTCATTCCACTGATCTCAGCAAGAGACACTCCCAATGCAAACTGTGCCTTTCAGAGCACATAGCTTCTACTCCACAACCTGGCAAGCACAGCACAAGAATGCACCAAGAAAGCAGACCATTTATCCCTCTTGAAGAGGTTCAATGCACCCATTTGCTTAAAAACTTTATGAGACATTATCTCCTAATTCAAAGACGACTACAAAGATTCAATTTCCTGAAACAAAATATACAGGGAAGGGAAAGAGTTATTTTTCTTTTTTTAAAATCTTTTCAGGATCCTTGACATCCACCAGCCCAAGCACAATGTGCTGCATGAGCAGCAGCTCACCAAGGTGGGAACGGAGTCCTTTCCGACACCAAGCAGGTCAAGCTATAAAGCAGGCCTTGAAAAATAAATCACAAGATGAAGGCAGTGTGCTTGGAACCAGGCTGGTGCCAGCCCCAAACTCCACAGCACTCCCTCGACCACAGAGCACCCAAGGGAGCAAGCGTTTCGGGCAACCCACCAGCAAGCCAAGCGCTACCACATACAGACAGCCACTGCCCACTTGAACACACACATGCTGGAGAGGAACAGCCACTGTTATTAAGCAGGTTTTGATGCTTGGTAGATTTTAGGGGGTTTTTTGGGTGTTTTGGGTTTTTTTAAGAGACTCCTCAGATGTAGCTGATCTTCCTGTTACAAAGGGTTAAGAGCAATGCAAAGGACAAGTCTTCCTCCTTTCCAGTTCAGCCTACCACGTTCTGCACCCAAGCTCTTCCCCGAGGAAGATCTCAAGCCCCTAAAGCTGAATTAGAGAATTACCTCACTGCCATGGGGCTACTGACCTCCTGTAAAATACAGGACCCACTGCAAAGCCAAGTCAGATAAGCAATTCTCCAAGCGCACCAAAGTCTGCAACGGAGATGAGAACATTATAGAAAACTGATCCATGAACCCACAAACTCTAGGTCTTTGCAAGATCTCAATGAACCATCTCTACAAATGCCTTAAAAAAAAAAAATTCCTCTTCCCCCACAAAAACAGTAAACCCCCAAACCAACAGTACATTTAAGTCCTCAAGCCATCTGGAAGTCTACATCCCGCATACAAGACGGTACTAGCTTACCTACCAGAGGAAAAAAAAAATCCACTAATAGTTTTTGGACACTATTTCTAAAAGAGGAAGTTTTGAAATTCTCCATTACTGAACACAGCTGTGTTGTGTCAGAACTGCAGGCATGATTACTGCTGGAAACAGCTCTTTGATGACTATCACGCTGGAATATCTAAAACAAGTAGAAGCATGGAAACAAGAAGTGCTTTGCCACCCAGTTTCAAAACAAAATGCTGAAGATCACTGAATAATATATGAGGGGTTGGTCGGTGTGGGGATTTATGGTAAGTGATCTCTCAAATAGTGCTAGACTGGTAGAAGAGAGATTAAAGACTAAGGCTGATTTTTTTTTTAATTTAAATAAAATTACCTTGCCATTTCTGTTCCTTTTTACAGTTGACGAGTTTTCACCGTTTTCCAAGCTTCCACATCAGAAAAATTCTGAGAAATCATTATGTTATGTTATCAAAAGTACCTAACACACCCCACAAAGCCTAACAGCAGCTTGCACCTGCAGCCTGGCAGGCTACGGGAGGCAGCCTCTCCCCTCAATATTCCCACTCCCGTTCCAACACCACACAAGTCTACTAGTAGCAGCTCTCTCATCTCATGGTGCAGTTGCTTCGTTAGCAGCTGTCCTGAACCTCTCATCAATGCTGACATGACAGCCAATATCCCCATCGTGCCAGCAGCATGCTGCTAAAACACGCTGTTCCTTGAGGGATGCCACACCAATCCCAAGTACATCCTTTGCAAAGGGCTTGGCGTTAAGAGGCTGTCCTAGTATTACCATGAGTTTTAGACACAGCTAGTGATACCACAGGTCCTCAACACAAGTACCCACATTTGTCCCTCACTTAGAGACCCTAAAGCTTGATTTGACACACGCAGGGCTAATCTGTACCCAGGGGGGAGGGACGACATGACCCAACATACTCCTGTCTTAAGCGGCGAGACAACAGACCCAGCAAGATTTCTTAATTTATCAGGAAACTACAAAACTCATTTTATTTTCTGATCAAAACACAGCGTGGTAGCCACCAACAAGCAAGCTCTCGTGGTTAAGAGGTTTGTAACAGTAGGCTGAAACAGCTCTTCTCAGGCAGGAGCTTACAAGAGGGGCTGCAGCCCCAGGCTGAGCTTTCGAAGGTTGTTACAAACCAGAGACGGTGACGTTAGACGTGACTAGTTCATTCTAACACGCCAGACCTCATATCCCAGCTAACCCACAGGTAGAAAACAGAGCCAGACAGCGAGCCTGCACGAAATCACTCAGCATGCTGTCACGGTGGTTGTAAGTGATGAATTAGGGCCCCGAGGACACAAGCGGGAGGTCTCAGTCTAGCAAGGGCTGTACAATTAAGGACAACGCTCACAGGCCTGTGTTTAAGAATTATGGTGAAGTAGCAATGCGAGTTTCCCATCTCATCCATCTGCGCTGGAAATTATTTTCTCTGCGTGTTGTTTGCCGAGCAATCCCCTTCTTCATTTCCGTGGGAAACGGCAGCCTGGGATATTTACTCGCACACTCAGAGAGGCCAGGAGAGCCTCCCGAAGCCTCGGGCTATACAAGAAATGCAACTTAATGCTACTGAATAAGCCACAAATTTTTCAGCAAGCTAATAATTCCGAGTAGCAAACGACAGTTTCCAAAGTTTAAACCTACAAAAGCAACTATTTGACTGTGTCAAAACCAGCAATTAATTGTTCCAGCAACTCAGGGCAAGCACCACAAATAGCAGCTAGTTTCGCAGCAAAATGCCACGCAATCCCAGCTCCCTCCATCCCCCAAAATAAGTGCTCTGCCATGTATAGTATTCCTAAAGGCATCACGCAGTGGCATCAGCGTCCCAAGAAAGGCGCAGGATGGAGGAGCTGGAGAAAACCTGGGAATGTGAAGGGTATGCAGGAAGCGATAAAGAGCTTTAAAGCAACTTTATTTAACTGCACTGAACAACTGCTGGCCATTAAAAGCCCTGATCTCTTAACTACTCATGTTGAAACCTGCAAAACGTAAATCCAGCCTTTGCTAGACCAACTGAAATAGAGTGTCCGTCCCCCCCGGGGCTCTGCAAATACCACGGCAAAGCCACTGTGGCACAGGGCCGGCCCTTCCCACATCTGTGAGGGCTCCCAACACACTCCATAACGCTGGCCTAAGTGCCGGAAACACTCTCCCAACGCTTTAATCACCATTTCTCAGTTTTTAAATTGCAGCTACGCTATGCAAAGCTTCACGTGCGTACACCCTGCTTGTCCACAGCTGGGTTCGCGGTGGTTCCCCTAGGAAGGCAACGAACCGCAGCCTCATAAAGTTTTAATAGGATAACCAGCAAACTAACAGCATCACTCTGCTGCACCAAGTAAAACAAAGCAACTGATTGCATCCCAGTTGAATAAACTGTGTACTTAATTTTAAGGTGCACTTTATAGCCCTCCCTTCCAGAAAAAAGAAGCTGCTTTTCTGTACTAGAAGCAAAAAAAAAAACCTCTCATCGGCTACAAACAACTGGCAAATCAAGCTGAACATAAGAACTGGCACCTTGCCTGTGTTTCCTTGTAAATGCCTTCAAATGGCAGTCATACCCTGAACTACGCTTTGCAGACAAAGTATATATAACCAAGCATCATCGCTCTCCTCAAAGCCAAATAAAGGACCGAGTGGTTAGAGAAGGGGGAGGTGAAGGAGATGGGCGATCTATCTCCCCTAACAGCCAGCAGCTTTTACAAGTTTTTCTTTATTTTGTACATACAGGATCCCACGTGGCTTGGCGACCTGGGTTTCTAGGCTGGTCTACTGTAGGGACTTCAGAAGAACGCAAGAGCAGGAACACTCAGCTCTAATCACGCTTTGCGTCCACAAACACAACCGACAGGTTTTTAAGGGAAGCAAGCAGCAATTTCATTTTTCTTCTTGAAAGGCAGGCTGCCTTCCAGCACCAAATGCCGGCTCCTCTTCTCACGCAGTGAGAGGAGAGGTGGGAATGGGTCTTTCCTGCCTACCAGATAGTCCTAAACTCCAGGCTGAGGCCACCAGCATCACTGGCCTAGCGCATCTCCTGGGCATCGTCGCTGCCAAGATGCAGCAAGCCATCACCCACACAGGGAAAGGCAGACCGGACCGCTCAGACAGAGCTCGCAGGCTTGTCATAAAAGCACATCTACCCTCAGGGGCGACGAGGCCACCCCACCACCACCAAACAGCCACCAGCATGCTGAGGACTCTGCCTCTTTGTCCAAGGAACAAAACATCGGGATCACAATAGCTGAAATCCAGCAAATCCAGGCAGAGAGTAAAAGCGGTGGGGAAAAACGAGAGGTGGCTCTAGCAGGGATGGTTGGGAAGGGAATGGGGAGACACATATAAAAAGGGGATAAAAGAGGTGTAGAAATAGTAGAAACAACAGAAAGCATGCAGAAACCAGAGCTGCAGAAGGAAGAAGGGAAAATCTCCTCTGAAAAAGACATAAATTCTGAAAGAACACAAGACTTTGCCCAGCAACACCGCCCAGCACCAAGCATACTCCATGCACCTCCATGCTATTTTTCCCCCTCCTTCTTCCAGTGTTCAAAGGAAGATCTTCAACACACGACTTTGTTTTAGTGCTTTAGGGGTCTAAATAGCAAACCTGTGCTAAAACGTATGCACACAAAGTGCTGGGGAGATGCCAGAACTATCCCAATGCTCCCAGCAGAAGCTAACAGCACAGACTGTAAAAATAACGTGACACTCTGGCTTCAAAAAAAGCAGACAACTACATACCATAATGCCTCGGGCTTCCATCTTCTATTTAAAAGCTGGCACCGCTGCCTCAAAGTCCCTTATTCCTGGAATATATGGGAACATGGTGGGAGGGCAGTGCTGGGAAAAAAAGACTGGTTGGTTCAAGTCTAAATTAGAAAGAATTCAACCTGAAGAACTGGGAAACAGGGGAAGCAAAGGGATGCGCTTAACAGAAGTGGAAGAAAGGATGTGGCGGTGCTCCCCCCTCCCCTCGCCCACCACCCTGATTACCCAGGCACCACCCTGCGAATGGGTTCAGCTCCCCCGTTCTCCTGATTTACAGCTGCATACTCACATCTCCAAGCCCCTCGGGGGAGGACTCTTACTTAGGGAAGCTTAATACCCTCTCATACAAAGAGAAAAAGCTTTTATAACTCTGGATGCTCCTAGTGCAGGGACTGGTAATTACCCCAATTCCCCTCTCCCCAGGGGGCACACTAACTTCTGGGCACAGACCTCCTTTCCAAACACTCCCGAGATCTGAGCCTTTAACTCCGTAATAGTGATCTGCGCTGTTTTTTTCTCTAGCAGGCTCTTTTCTACTATCTAGTCCCAAAGCGAAAGGTTTTAAAACTTGTTTTGAACTACAAATTGTAAGAACATTCAAAGAAACCCAGGTCCACATGTTGGCGACAGACCTGCCGTTCCAACTGACCTGTTGCAGGCTCCTCCGAAACATTACACCAATCCACACGGACTGAACATCACTAGATGCTAATCAAGACATCCCAAACTGCCAAAAACTCAGCACAAGTCAGCATTTGCAGGCTGAAAGCCCGGAGCTGATGCTGCCAGTCCGGAACGGGCGCAGAGCAGCGCTAACCATTCAGAATACCAGGGCTTTTAGAAATAAAGGCGGCTGCAGCCTCAAACGAGGATAAGGATTTGAGCACACAGCCTAATCCTCAAAGATCACGCAGAACTAACTGCATAAAAGGGCTTTGTGTCACAGAATTCATTTACGTCCTACCGAGTACACAAATACTTGTCAAGCCTTTTGCCTCTTCTCTCGTACTGATGTCAATAATGCAGTGTCCCGCAGCCCAGGGACACAGACTCCAAACAGGGCACCCAACAGCTCAGGCAAACAAAGATGGTTTGAAGCCCTCACAAGAGTAGAGCAGAGCGACGCTGCAGAGGAGTCTGGGGCATTCGAGACTAAAACGGCACTGTTCGGTACTCAGCAACGTGCTATGAGCTTCAGGGATGCATACAAAGGCATACAGGAATATTTACTGCTTGCCCAGCACGTGCACAGATAGCTTAATGCTTTGCTACTAGTCTTCGTAAAACTAAGTCACCACGCCTGTAACAAGCTTCTGATTCTTAAATGGCTTTATGCTACAAATAAACCACCCAAAAATCTAACTGGAAAAAAAAAACAAAAAAACCCACAAAAAACACGCTTAAATATCTGAAAGCCAGCCGGGCAGCTGCTTCTTAAAAAGTTGCCCTCTGGTCTAAAAATATGCCAGAGCAAATTCACAAAGCTACAAGAGCCTGTGAATAAATCTGAGACCCACGTGACTGGCAACAATCCTGTTGCAGTGCTACAGTATTTTAAAGATTCAGTTGTTTTCATCAAAAAAACACGCACATGTCTTCAAAGCCCAGGAGACAGCACACTGTTTGCTCCAGTACGCTGGAAAAACATTATCTTTCAGAGGACACCCATACACATACAGGTGCACAAAGTCAAGGACCGCCGTAATACAGATGTGCCTACAAACTAAGTTTTACCTTGATAGGAATGAATTATGATTTCTATTAAAAAAGAAGTTGTGATCAAATCTTAGCTTACTGTTTTTTTCCAGGTGTCCTGAATAAAAAATTCCCCATGTACATAAAAAAGAAGATAAAGAGGCCTTAGTAACAGCCTCCCCATATCCAAGTGATTAGATATGTTCACATGGTATACTTATTTCCAGGCACCTAACACAAAGAAATACTTTGGGGCGGTGAGACGCTCCCGGGGCAGACAGCTGTGGTCACAGGTCACCACTAGTACAGGACTCAGTGCCATCATCTCCATCCCACCAATGTGAGCGGGAGCTTTCGCATGACCTCCCCTCAGGTTGTGAAACCCAAGATCCAGCTCCCCAACCCCTAATGCAACATTTTTGCCTCCAAATTACACAAAGCGAGATGCATTATTGATGCTAAGGGTCAACAGCGGCTCTTGAGTAGAAACCATGGATGGTTACACTGAGGGTTTCTTTAGTTTTTGCTGGAATGATGCAAGCATATAAGCTGTGGTTTTAACGTTGTTGGCTGGCTTGTCTTCCAAGCCAATTACCCTTTCTCCACGTCAAGACAGCTTAAATAATGGAATAAACAGAGGAAAAGAAGCTTGTCCACAGACCAAATCGAGAGCTAAAATACTTTATCCCAAAGGAACCTCCGGGAACGCAAATGAATCAGAAAACGCTCCGTTTTTTGACTGGGTCCTGCAGTAACGCTGACTACTCTCCAACAAACTTAACCCAGCCGGTATCTAAAGGGTCATGCTGCCCCGGTACAAGAGGATACCAAGCAGATGGGCCCTCGCACACAGAGGTTTCCCTGCAGTGCTCACCGCTTTCCTAAGCGCCTCTCCAGCCTGCATCCCACGCCTGCTGCCATGTGGGCTCCGGGCACCCGATGTCCCACAGAATGGCAGGGGTTGGAAGGGACCTCTGGGGATCATCCAGTCCAACCCCTGCCGAAGCAGGTCCTGCTGTGTGTGGCTGGATGGAGCTATTGCTGACTCTTGGAACTGCTCAGGACAGACCGACACCACCACCACCACCGCAGCCTGCCATCGAGCGGCCCCACACAATCCTCATTTTCACTTTGCCTCAGCAGAGAAGGCCGAAACTCGGCTTTATGAGCACCTTTCTGCAGCTGTGGCCACCCCCAACCCAAACCGCCAGCAGCCGAGGGGCAAACGGGCCGCGTCCCACAGCGCCGGACCCCAGGCCGAGCAGCGTCCGCTCGCAAGAGATTTCACTCAGGGGCAAAGTGAACCCGGCCTGCACGCAGCGCAACGACCCGCTGCCCCGTTGTTAGCGGGATGCCACGCCAGGGCTCATTAATTGAAGTTCATTAAAATGTGAAGTGATGCAGCAGGACAGGGTGTCCCTGAGGCGGCACGAGCGGGCTCGGAAGCACCCAGTCCCTGAGGGAGCGCGAGCGGGCTCGGGCCTCGCAGCTCCCAGTCCTTGAGGCGCCCGGCGAGAGCGGGTCCCGAGGCTCCTGGTCACTGAGGCGGTGCGGGAGGTCCCCGAGACTCCTGGTCACAGAATCACAGAACGTTAGGGGTTGGAAGGGACCTCTGTAGGTCACCCAGCCCAACCCCCTGCCGAAGCAGGGTCACCCAGAGCAGGCTGCACAGGACCTTGTCCAGGCGGGGCTTGAATATCTCCAGAGGAGACTCCACAACCTCCCCGGGCAGCCTGGGCCAGATGCCTGGCGGGAGTGGTCCCTGGAGGCGCCCGGTCCCTGAGGCGCCCGGCGGGAGCCGGCCCCGAGGCTCCCGGTCCCCCCTGAGGCCCCCGGCGCGCTCGCCCCCTTACCCAGGTGCAGGGTGAGGTTGACCGCGGTGGGGTGCTGCACGCCGGCCAGCATGGTGCGGCTCTGCCACCAGGTGGCGTCGGCGGGGCTGTTGTAGTCGGTGAGGAAGGCGGCGCCGTGGCGCAGGTGGGGCCGGGCGGCGTCGCAGAGGTGGCAGGACTGGGTGACGCCGGTGACGCCGGTCTGCACGCAGTACTCCTCGGCCGGCGTCCCGCACGTGTGGGTGGCCAGCACCGTGGCGTTGAAAGCGGCGTTGACGAACTCGGGCATGCAGCGCTGGGGCCGCCCGCTCCGCTCCTCCGCGCACTCGTCCATGGCGCCGCCGCACCGCCCCGGCAACCACAGCCACAGCACCGCCAGCCATAGTGCCCGCCGCTCGTCGCCGCCCCCCATGGCGCTCGGGCCAGCGGCGGAGGGGCTGGCCGAGCCGCGCGGAGCCGGCGGA
>Ga0065711_1032907_pt1 | contig 26446 bp, 16 predicted proteins | sample Hoacrofraction12_FD_59098 | JGI IMG/M metagenome (GOLD analysis project Ga0065711, IMG submission 59098) | Hoatzin crop microbial communities from Cojedes, Venezuela - Epithelial fraction 12 v2 (version 2) | ecosystem: Host-associated > Birds > Digestive system > Esophagus > Crop | place... | reverse complement strand
AATTCTTAAAATCCAAGTTTATTCCACTTATTGAGTTTTATTTTGAAGAAAAATACGAACTAGTGATATTTGATAAGAGAAAAAAGCTGTGCAGTTATCTTGAAAAGAATAATGACATTTTATTTTTTTGCTTTGATGCTGCAAACGAGAGCGAAAGTGAATTTCTGGTAAAGGTATATAAAAAATTCAAAATAAATAATTTAATACTTTGTACAAGAAAAAAAGTAAATGCCGGTATTTATATAAATGAGCAGATTTTTCCCAATGCGCTTTTGATGTTTGATAGAGAAGGCAAAAAAGAAATGGGCGAAAGTAATGAAGACTCAATTAAAAGATTTATACGCATACAATTTTCAGAACTTGAGAAAAGTAAACCCGGCTTCACAATAACAGAAGCCAATTCCAAAATACACCATTTTCCTTATATAGGAGACATTTTTTACATAAAAAACGATGTTAATCGCAGGAATATAAAAGCATCAGAAAATAAGATAAATTATATGTATATGATAAATCCGAGACCAAATGTAAGTACAATAACTTTATATACAAAAAGAAATATTAAGGAATTACAAGAAAAACTCAAAGGTACGTTTCTGTTATGCAGGCGCGATACCCTTGTAAATAAGCAGTATATTACAGGAATTGATTCGAAAAATTCATGCATTATTCTATGTAATGGACTCTTTAAAATAAAAACAAGCAGAGAACAGGCAAAGAAATTAAGTATACTTTTTAATTGAGTGCCAACTATATTAGATAAAGTGTTATAAATTGGAATTTGAATTAAATTAATGGTGAAATTTGGAATTATGATTCCAATTTACTCCTAAAGTTAGGATAAAATAAACGTTTTTAGGTTAATTTATATTTTTTGTATTATCAATCTAACGTATATTATTAATTTAGCAGATATATATTTACTTTTTTTCATTTTTACATTCCAATTTACACACACTATATTTAGTATATGTATTCCATTTAACACCACTAAATATAGAAAACTGTAAAATATTCCGAAAATTAATAATCAAACGCACGTTTTGCTTTAAAAAGCGCTAAAAAAGTGACGAAGAAGGAAACTCAAAATTACAAACGATTGATTGATAATTTTTTTTGTTTTATAATCAATATATGGTGAAAATAATAATTGCAAATACTAATTCTAGTAAAGTGCATATTAATTCTAAGAAGGATATGATGTGAGATTCTCTCGCATCATGTCCTTTTATGCATTAAATAAGAATTTTCACAAAATGGGAGACAAGGAGGAACTTGCTGTATGAAAAAAACTTACGTAATCGATACCAATGTACTGATTCAGGCTCCGTATGCACTCGAGTGTTTCGAGGATAACAATTTGGTTTTGCCGCTTGTTGTCTTGGAGGAACTCGACAGACTCAAAAATGCTGAAGGTGAAAAAGGAGCAAACGCAAGAGCAGCAGTAAGAAATCTCGAAAACCTAAGGCAAAAGGGAGATTTGCTAAAAGGTGTAGAACTCAAAAACAAGGGAAGTGTCAGGGTTGAAAAAAATTGTATAAATGTAGAACTTCCCGAAGATTTGCCTGATGATAAGGCAGATAATAGAATCCTTCAAGTATGCAAAGGGTTAAAAGAGGAACTGGGAGATACGCAGCAAATTGTTCTTGTTACAAAAGATCTTTTGCTTAGAATAAAAGCACAAATTATGGGAATAAAAGCAGAAGATTTCACTACAGAACAAATTACTGTCGAAGATGAGCAATATACCGGAAGATCCGAAGTATTCGTACCGGAGGATACGATTTCGGAGTTCAAAAAAGAGGGAATACCTACAGATGTTCTTTACAGAGTAGATGAAAACGGTGAAAAAATTTCTGATATAAAATTTCACGAAAACGAATTTTTGATTCTAAGACCCGATATGCAAGATAGAAAATCACTTCTTGGAAGGGTTCATAATGGAAAAGTTGTTCCTTTAAAGTATAAAAAATGTAAACCCTACGGCGTAACTCCAAGAAACGTAGGACAATATTTCATGCAAGAAGCTTTGATGGCAAGCGCCGACGAAGCCCCACTTGTAATTATCAAAGGAATGGCAGGAACAGCCAAAACATTTTATTCACTTGCAGTAGGGCTTGAAAAAGTTTTCAACAATATAACAGGTGAATATAGAAGAATTATTGTTTGCAGACCAAATGCACAATTTGATGATGATATAGGATTTCTTCCCGGAGATGAGCAAGAAAAAATAGCTCCTCTTATGCGCCCGATAATTGACAATTTGGAGCAAATTCTGGATTCTGATGACGAAGAAAGATACGGGGATGAGGAACAGCTTTCTGATAAAATAGCTGAAATATTCGACCGCGGTATTATTCAAACAGAAGCACTTAACTTTATAAGAGGAAGATCTATCGCCAAAACTTATCTCATAATAGATGAAGCTCAAAATATGACTCCAAATCAGGCCAAAGGCATCATAACAAGAGCCGGAAAAGATACAAAAATAATTCTTCTGGGAGATCCTAATCAGATTGACAAACCATTTCTTGATAAAAGAACAAATGGCTTATCTTATGCAGCCAAATATATGAAAAATAGCGCATATTGCTGGCAGCTTACACTATCCGCAGAAGAATGTGAACGTTCAAAACTTGCTATGGACGCAATCAAACGTCTGTGATTTAAGTATACGTTTTGAGAATTTCAAGCGCGAAATTGTGCGCACGCTTGCCTGCAAGCATAATTTCGCATTTGAAATTGAAGCGAATATGAGGAAAAAAGGAATGCGAAGTATGAGCATGACGATTTCCGAATATTCGCAGAACTGCGGGAATGCAAAGCATGGAGCAGTTCTTATTCTCAAAATGTATACATTTTGAGAATAATACGCCGCGTGCTGTCTTATATATATCTTGCAGAGAATGACTCTACAAAAATATATATAATGAAGCAAGCGGCGTATTATTTGGTTGACACAAACGATTATTCGTTTAAAAATAATATATAGGGGAATAAAAAAGGTTTTGACGGGAGGAATTATGATAAAAAAAGAACTTTTGTCACTTATAGATGAAGAAGAAAAAAAATACATTTTGGGAGGAGTAGTTTATAAATGGTTATGCTTGTTATGCAAGATAACTATTACCGCCGGAATGGTTGGACTTATTGTCAGATGTGCCATTTCTCTTATAAATAATGAATCCATAATTACAGCAACAGATTATATCAAATATATTATTCCTATACTGCTTGGTATAGGGCTTCATTTTATATTCGGAATAAAAGAAAAAAATGCTGATTATTTCACATGCAAAAACATAAAAGAAAAACTAAGAAGCAAAATATATAATAAAATCTGCGAACTTGGTCCATCATATACCAAGCATATTTCGACAGCCAAAGTAACTTTACTTATAACTGATAACGTAGAAAAAATAGGAGATTATTTGGGAAGTTTTTTGTCACAAATCATATTTTCCATAATCGCACCGATTACACTCTTTTTTGTTCTTTTTCCTATATGCACAAAAGCAGCAATTCTTTTGCTTATATTCGCTTTTCTAATACCTGTTTTCACTGTTTGGATTCATAAGATAAGCAAAAATTTACTAAAAGATCACCTTGATAGTTATGACAAACTATCGGATAACTTTCTTGACAGTCTTCAAGGATTAACAACTCTTAAAATGTATAATGCAGATGAAATATATCTAAAAAAAATAGATAATAATTCTTCTGATTTAAGAAAAAAAACAATGAAAGTCCTATCCATGCAGCTAAATATAACATTCATAACGGATTTATTTTTCTATGTTTCATCTGCGATTGGAATAATTATTGCACTAAACGAATACTTTTCCGGCAAATTGGATATGCCAGGAACACTGCTTATTATTATTTTATCTGCGGAATTTTTTATTCCTATGAAAAAAAACACTTCAGTTTTTTGCGAAACTGCAAATGCATTAGAACAGGCATGTGATATACTTTCATTTTTATCCGCAAATGGCGATTCTTCCGGAACAAAATCTTTTCCCAAAGATAATATATCTATAACTTTTGAAAATGTAAAATTCAAATACAACGACAATCAGGATAAAAATGATATAACAGATTCAACGCTTTGGCCCAATGACTGTACGGAAAACTTAGGGCTTATAAATAAAGAAAAAGAAAAAAAAGAAGTATTAAAAGGAGTATCTCTTGAATTTAATAAAAATAGCTTAACCTCTATAGTCGGAATAAGCGGAAGCGGAAAGAGTACTATCGCATCCATTCTAATGGGATATGAAAACGACTACAAAGGAAGCATAAAAGTCGGAAATATCGAATTAAAAGATATAAAAAGAAGTGAAATATTATCAAATATAACTCTTGTATCGACAAATGAAATTCTTTTTGAAGCATCTTTAAGAGAAAATCTATTAATTGCAAAGAAAAATGCAAACGATGAAGAATTGCTTAAGGTTTTAAAAATTGTAGGAATAACAAAAATACATGATTTTGAAGGAGAGCAACTTTTAAATATCGAGATAAAGCAAAATGCCAAAAACTTATCCGCAGGGCAAGCGCAGCAAATTGCATTGGCAAGAGCAATTTTAAAAAATACAAGTATATATATTTTTGATGAAGCAACATCAAACATCGATGCCGAATCCGAAGAAATAATAATAAACGTAATAAAGAAACTTTCAAAAATAAAAACGGTTATTATGATATCTCACAGATTATCAAATGTTGTAGATTCCGATAATATATACATGCTAAAAGATGGTTTGGTTGCAGAATCCGGAAAGCACAAAGAGCTTATGAAGCATTTTGGTACATATGCAATACTTTTTGATGCACAAAAAAAGCTCGAAAATTTCGGAAATAACAAAAATAGTCTTGAAGAAATTCCTTTAAATACAAAATTTTTGGAAAATAAAACAAGCGCACTTGAAAATTTAAAACTAAAAAATCTAATAGCACTAAAGAGTAGCAAAGATGAAGGTAAAAATTTAAACAACTCCAAAAACAGCAATAATGAAAAAGTATCATCCGAGCAGAACATTAAAATTGATAGTAAAAATCAAGGAAAAAAGATAATTTTCAATTCAATTTTTTCTTTGATAAAGATTTTAAATGAGTTAAAAGAACTTTTACCGGCGATGTTAGTATCGATATTTTTAGCAACAGCGGGATTTTTGTGCGCTATTTTCATTTATATAAATGCATCAAAAATCATGACAGGATATGGAATTAAAAATGAAAATATTACATTTGGAATATTCTTTTGCTTGATTTTACTATCTATTTTCAATGCAGTGTTACACTACGCAGGACAGTATTTAAGTAATTATATAGCTTTCAAAACCCTTGAAGTTATAAGACACAAAATTTTTGACACGCTAAGAAAACTTGCTCCGGCAAAGCTAGATAAAAAAGATAGAAGAAATATTTTTTCAATACTTACATCAGATATAGAAAATCTTGAAATTTTCTATACACATATGCTACCACACGCAATAATAGCGCTTGCCATATCAATTATAATGATTGTGTTTGAATGGAAAATTTATTTTGCAGCAGGCATAATTGCGGCTATAAGCTATGTATTTGTGGGAATTGTGATTCCATTTATAAATGTATATGCAAATCAAAATAAAGGACAAATTTATAAAGATAGCTTTGAATCTTTAAATTCTTTTTTGATAGAAAATATACAAGCAATAAAACAAATAGTACAGTATAAAAATGAAAAAGAAAAAAAGAAGATATTAAATTTAAAAACACAAAATTTAACAGACTTAAGCCAAAAAGAAGCAAAATTCAAAGCATTGCAATTGGAAGTTACAAATGTAATTATTTGGATTTTTGCATTCATGCTTCTAATCATACTGATAAAGGAAACTCTCAAAGGAAATTTATCATTTGCAAAAACTATCGTGGCCGTTGTAGCTTTGCTTTGTTCTTTTGAGCCACTAACAGATATTTGTGATATCCAAAGAGATATGAATATGACTCTTGCATCCGCAAAAAAAGTTACAGATCTTATGTGCGAAGAGCCTATTATAGAAGAAAATACTACCGGAATAGAAAATATATCTGATATAGAGAAAGCTTTTGCAAACAAAATAACATTTTCATATGATGAAAAAAATATTTTCGAAAATTTATCGCTATCTTTTAACAAGGGAAGCATAACGGGAATAAGCGGAAGTTCGGGATGCGGCAAATCAACTCTCCTTAAACTGTTCATGAGATTTTATGATGTAAAATCCGGAAGCATAAATTTCTTTTCCGAAAAAATAGATAAAAATATGGATAGTAGTGAAATAGCAGATAAAAAAGAAGAATCAGTCAGTGAAAATAATCTAGACAAAGAAAGCAAAAGCAGTATGTATGAAAATATTGAAAGCGATAACAATAATATAAATGCCGGTTTGAATGAAAAAAATAATATAGCTAACAATAATACAAATGATGCTAATGATAAAAACAATGAAAACAACTCACAATCAAATGTTAATGAAAATAAAAGTAAGCCGCTCACGGCGATGGATATTTTAAAGCAAATGCAAAAACAAAAAGAGGATAAAGAAAAACAAAAAATAGAGCATGAAAACGAACTTGAAAGAAGATTGGTGGAGCTTACAAAACAAAAAGAAGAACAACGCCTAAAATCACTAAAAGATGCGGCAGTAAAGGAAAAAAATAAAAAACTAACAGCAAGACAAAGACTATTAGATCTTTATCCAAGCGATGAAGAAGTAGCTCTTTCTGCAAACGTGACAAAAATAAATTCCAAAGTACTAAGAAATCTCGAATCGCTTGTAACTAAAGATGCATATCTTTTCAATGATACAATTGCAGAAAATATCAGAATCGGAAAATACGATGCAAGCATGGATGAGATAATTGCAGCTGCCAAAAAAGCATCTATACACGATTTTATAATGTCACTTCCAAATGCTTATGAAACAAGTGTTGGTGAACTTGGAAGTAGCCTTTCAAGTGGAGAAAAACAGCGCATAGCTTTAGCCAGATCTTTTTTGTCCGACAGCGATATAATTTTTCTTGATGAACCTACAAGCCTTCTCGATAGTTTAAATGAAGGACTGATTTTGAAATCTTTACAAAAAGAAAAAGAAAATAAAATAATTGTTCTCGTATCGCACAAAAAATCAGCTCTTGGAATCGCTGATAACGTTTACAATATGAACTCTTAAATTTTTCTTTGAGGCATGTTAAAATTAAATTTGTATGCTTATGCAAAATTTTGACATGACCTCAAAGATTTGCTACAATAACGGCAGTTTTAAGCTGAAAATTTTTGTAATTTACAGCCTTGAAGGAGATGTTTTTCAAGGCTTTTTTTATAGGAGGAATAAGAAGTGGAATACAATCCGAGTCAAATTGAGCCAAAATGGCAAAAATACTGGGAAGAACACCAAACTTTCAAGACAGATGTTTGGGACTTCTCAAAACCTAAATATTATGTTCTTGATATGTTCCCATATCCATCAGGAGTAGGTCTTCATGCGGGTCATCCCGAAGGATATACCGCAACGGATATTATGTCCAGAATGAAGAGAATGCAGGGCTACAACGTACTTCACCCTATGGGATACGATTCTTTTGGACTTCCCGCAGAGCAGTATGCTGTTTCAACAGGCAATCACCCTAATGGATTTACCGAAAAAAATATTGAAACATTCACAAAACAGTTAAAAGAACTCGGATTCGACTATGACTGGTCAAAAATGATTAAGACATCCGATCCTTCTTTTTACCACTGGACACAATGGATATTCAAACAGCTCTATCTTGATGGCTATGCCAAATACGTAGACATGCCTGTTAACTGGTGCGAAGAGCTTGGAACAGTTCTTTCAAACGATGAAGTTATAGATGGCAAATCAGAACGTGGCGGATATCCTGTTGTTCGTAAAAATATGAAACAATGGGTTATCGATCAGCAGGCTTTTGCAGAAGAACTCCTTAAAGGACTTGATGAAATCGATTGGCCTCAGTCAACAAAAGAAATTCAGAAAAACTGGATTGGTAAGTCGGAAGGTGTCGAAGTTGATTTTGAAATCGTAGGCGGCGGCAAGTTCTCAATCTATACAACATGTATCGAAACAATATATGGTATTACTTTCATGGTTCTTGCTCCCGACGGAGAAACTGTAAAAGAACTCATGCCTCGTATAAAAAATAAAGAAGCAGTAGAAGCTTATATTGCAGAAACTCTAAAGAAAACAGATATGGACAGAACTGAACTTAACAAGGGAAAATCAGGATGTCCTCTTGAAGGAATTTATGCGATAAATCCTGTAAATGGCAAGGAAGTTCCTGTATTTATCGGCGATTTCGTACTTGGCGGATACGGTACGGGTGCAGTTATGGCAGTTCCAAGTCACGACCAGAGAGACTTTGACTATGCTATCACTCACAAGATTCCTATGATTCAAGTTATAACAGGCGGTGACGTCTCCAAAAAAGCTTTTGAGAAGCATGAATATCTTACAAACAAGGACTGCAAGCTCATAAATTCTGAAGAGTTTGATGGAATGGGCATCATGGAAGCCAAAGAAGCAATTACTGATAAGCTCGTAAAAATGGGCGTTGCAAGAAAAACAGTAAATTACAGATTCCGTGAATGGATATTTGCCCGTCAGCGTTACTGGGGCGAACCTATGCCTATAGTTTATCTTGAAGATGGATCTGTTCATGTGCTCGATGATGATGAACTTCCACTTGAACTTCCTGTTCTTGAAGATTACAAGGGTAAAAACGGCAAGGCTCCTTTGGACAATGCTACAGAATGGAAAAACTACAATCACAATGGACTTAAAGGCACAAGAGAAACATCAACAATGCCGGGTTCAGCCGGATCCAGCTGGTACTACTTTAGATATATCGATCCTGATAATGACAAAGAATTTGCAAATCAGGAGCTTTTAAAGCATTGGCTTCCTGTTGATCTTTATGTAGGAGGTCCCGAACATGCTGTAGGACATCTTATGTACAGCAGAATTTGGAATAAGTATTTATACAAAAAAGGTCTTTCACCTGTAAGTGAACCTTTCAAAAAGCTCGTACACCAAGGTATGATTCTTGGAAGTAACGGCATAAAGATGGGTAAGAGATTCCCTGAATTTGTTGTAAATCCAAGTGATATCGTTGCAAAATACGGTGCTGATACATTAAGACTCTATGAGATGTTCATGGGAGCCCTTGAAGCAAGTAAGCCATGGAGTGACCAAGGCGTTGAAGGAGCAAGAAGATTCATAAATAAAGTATGGAATTATTTCTCTAATCCTGAAAATATTTCCGAAGATAACAAAGACAGACTTACAAGACTCTATCATCAGTCGGTACGTAAGATTACACATGACTTTGAAACTCTCGGATTTAATACAGCTATAGCTCAGATGATGATATTCATGAACGAAGCTACAAAGGGTACATGTTCCAAGGAATACGCCGAAGGATTCATCAAAATGTTTGCATGTGTATGTCCTCACGTTGGAGAAGAACTTTGGAGCATGCTTGGCCACGATGATACTATAAGTTATGAGAAGTGGCCTGAGTATAGCGAAGAGCTTTGCAAAGAAGACTTTGTTGAAATCGGCGTACAGGTAAACGGAAAAGTAAGAGGAACAGTAAAACTTACTGACGATGACACTAAAGATAGTGCTTTGGAAAAAGCAAAAGAAATCGAATCCGTAACAAAATTTATTGACGGCAAAACAGTCGTAAAAGTAATCTATGTTAAGGGAAAGATTTTGAACATAGTAGTAAAATAAAATCTCAAAAAATAAAATGCGACCACTACTTCAAAAAAGCGGCCGCATTTTTTTGAAACAATATTTAATTTTTAGGAAGTGCATTTTCAAAATTTGCATATTTTTTCCAAGATTTTACTTTTTCAAGCATTTCCGGAACACCCAAAACTCCATACGCAAAACCTTTCCTTATAAGACTTGCGGGAATAAAGTCATCATATTTTTCAAATACCGGAACTTCATTTTCATATAATAGTTCCAGCGGATCAAGCGGCATCCGGGCCATTTCACATACTACTTCAAAAAAGTATTCTTTAGTTGCCTTCATCGTAAAAATCATAAAATAAGGTCTCGAAGAATCAAGTCCTTTTAAAGCCAGGAGAGGTGCGCATTTTATCTTTAAAAATCTTTCCAATGCCAAAAAAGAATAACTTCCAAGCCAAGGGAAAAGAGCCCACATATTTCCACCAAGATTAACAAGAGGAGATGAAGTAAGTCCTGCATTTCTCGAATTTTTACGTCCTTCTTTAAGTCTATGCACGGCTCCTTTTCTTAGATACGGATAAATAATATCTTCATCCAAAACTTTTTTCATTCGCTCAAGTATCTTAGTATCTATATCACCCGGGCACTCACCAAAGTATGCCGGAACCTGCCCTTTTACAAGCTGGCAATAAACAATTTTTCTTTGATAATCAACATCTTCAACAACCCAGGTTCTGCCCGCAATCGCGACTTTTTCTCCAAGCGGCGGCGGATAAGCGATAGTTCCAAGTTCATTTGACTCACATCTTACGCTATACTCAACGTTTTCCTGAAAAACCGCATAAAATTTGTATGAATTTACGATTCTCTCACCCTTAAGTCCTATTATTATTCCGCCATTAGGAGTCTTTGCAATATGTTCCGTTTTTAAAAGATGCATAAGCAAAATTTTGAAATCATCTAGGCTTATCATATGAAAATATGGCATTGTCAATACTTTCGCGGCAAGTTCGGCTGCCGTCATTTCACCCCCTGTCCTAAGAATCGACATGGTCTGATGGTACAAAAGGCTAAATGGGAGTCTGTTTAGTCTTGGCGCCTCTATGAATTTTTCTTCCATATATACCTGAACAATTGCTATCGCTTGGATGAGTTTCCATGGAATTGTTTCGGGCAGCATGGCTCTTGCCTCAGGTTCGTCTTCTCTAAATACAAAGCACATCTCCATAGGCTCGCCGCGCCTTCCTGACCTACCCATTCTCTGCAGAAATGCCGATACGGTAAAAGGAGCGTCTACTTGAAAAACCCTCTCAAGTTTTCCGATATCTATTCCTAGTTCAAGTGTTGAAGTTGTTACCGTTGTAAGAAAAGATTCTTCATCCTTCATTTCTTCTTCGGCGCTTTGCCTAAAAGAAGCTGACAAATTTCCGTGATGGATAAGAAATCTATCTTCTTTTTTCATGCATTCGCAATAAGCACGAAGAGATGTTGTGACAGCCTCTGCTTCTTCTCTGGAATTACAAAAAACCAAGCATTTTTTTCCGTAAGACATCTCATAAATATATCCAATCCCGGGATCGGCATAAAAAGGAGCTATGTCTGTTTTAGATTCAAATCCCTGTTTTATATTTAGATTATCGTTTCCGGAAGTTTCATTTATCGAATAAACATCGGCATCAATTATGTCATCATCTTTTTTCTCATCCGCATTTTTTCCTTGGATAAAAAAATGTTCCATCGAAAGATGCACAATCTGGCTTTTGGAATTTATCTTTGGAATATCACAGCCTCTATTGGAACCTGCCGAGAGAAATCTTGCGCATTCCATAGGATTTCCTATGGTTGCTGACAAACCTATTCTTCTGGGATTTGAGCCCGACATCTTGCATAGTCTGTCAATAAGGCACATCGTCTGCCCGCCTCTATCGCCTCTCATAAGAGAGTGTACTTCATCAATTACAATAAATCTCAAATCTCCAAATAGCCTTCCGATATCGCCATGTTTATGAATCAACATAGCTTCCAAAGATTCGGGCGTTATCTGCAAAACTCCGGAAGGATTTTTCAGCATTTTATTTTTATGCGACTGATTTACATCGCCGTGCCAGTGCCATACGGGAATATCAGCTTCTCTGCACAACTCCTCAAGTCGTCCGAATTGATCGTTTATAAGAGCTTTTAGAGGGCCAATATATATCGCGCCGATACTTTTTGGCGGATCTTCCGATAGGAGAGTCAGTATAGGAAAAAAAGCCGCTTCGGTCTTGCCTGATGCTGTAGATGCCAAAAGCAGTAAATTTTTGTCACTGTTAAAAATAGCATCTCCCGCTGCGACTTGTATTTCCCTAAGCTCATCCCAGTCATTATTGTATATATATTCTTGTATGAAAGGAGCATATCTTTCAAATACTGCCATAATTTTCCTCTTAACTTATTTAGATATTAAAGCTTGCAAAGTCATCTTTTCTTCCCGATGTATCCGAAAGGAGAGAAAGAGTCTCATCCTGTTTTTCCAAAAGATTTGACTTTGCAAAACTAAATTCATCCGAATTCAAAATTGTCTTTATATCCAAATCCTTTTTTTGATATAAAATATCGAGCAGCTCTATGAAATCTCTTATAATTTCTCTCGGAGTAATCATAGTATCTGCGCCAACTCTTGTATATTCTATTCTGATAAAAAGAGATAAATCTTCATCTGTTATATCAAGGTCATAGTCATATAAAACTTCATGAATACTTGCAAGTTTTCCGCAAAGAACAAGCATTTCTTCAGCAGAAAGAGGATCGAGTCTTATTATTGGTGCAAGCATATCCCTTGCACCTTCTCTTGAAAATTTACCCTCGGTTAGTCTGGATCTTAAAGCTTCATATGAATAAACGCCTCGCCTTTTATCTTCAATAGCCAAAGGCGTTCCGCACATTATAAATCCGAGATTTTTTGCCTTTCCTTGGAGCGTATCATTATACATAGTAAGAATTTTTTCATAATTGTATTGTCTTGTAATGGCATTAGGAATCTTATAAATATTCACAAGTTCATCTATCATTATCATAAAGCCCTTATATCCGGCCATTTTGAAAAACTGAGCAAAAAGCTTTATGTATTCATACCAATCATCATCACTTACAATGATATTTACCATGAGCTCGTTTTTTGCTTCGGTTTTGGTAGAATATTCGCCTCTAAACCACTTGGTTATATTGCTTTTTAGCTGTGCATCATCCGTATAATAAGCTTTGTAATACATTTTTATCAGCTTTGCAAAATCAAATCCGTGCACAAGCTCATCCATAGACATAATTATATTTGAAATTTCTTTTTGCGTAGCTTCATATAAAGCATCACCTTCAAGGTCGCCTTCTGTCGCTACTTTATTTTGTACATTCATAATCCATTTATCAAGAATAAGATTTAATGCACCACCCTCAGGTCTTGTCTTTGTTGCAATATTTTGTATGAGTTCTTTGTATGTTGCAAGGCCCTGTCCCTTTGTCCCTTGAAGTCTCCTCTCGGGAGATAAGTCGCAATCTGCAACAACAAATCCATTATCCATCATATAGTTTCTGACAGACTGAAGTAGAAAGCTTTTACCGCTTCCGTATTTTCCCACTATAAATCTAAAAGATGCGCCGCCATCTGCAATAATATCCATATCATGAAGGAGTGCATCTATTTCGTCTTTTCTTCCAACAGTAATGTATGGGAGTCCAAGTCTTGGAACAACACCGCCTTTTAAAGAATGTATAATTATACTTGCTATTCTTTTTGGAATTTTTATATCACTTCTCATTTTACTCACCGCCAAACTAAATTTACATATACAATTTTAACATAGAATTTTAAGATAAAAAGAACTAATTATTATGGAAAACGAAACTTTTATGTGCTATGATTTTTGCAAATGAAACGTGATGAAATAATACTTTTTTGTTCAAATAAATATAATATAACACCTCTTTATCCATGGAAATTAAATCCCGATCATATCGTTTTAAGGCACGAGAAAAGTAAAAAATGGTTTGCGCTTTTCATGCGTGTTTGCGGAGATAAAATAAGGAGGAATCCGGAAGAAAAATACGATATAGTTAATGTTTTTGTCGGCAAGGGATTTGATGAAAAAATGATAGATAATAAGGACGTGTTTCCCGCTATCAATATGAATAAAAATGAGTGGATGGCAATCCTGATTGACGGAAATATTTTTGATTCTGCAATACTTGATTGTATCGATCGTAGCTATCAAAAAACGGCAGAAAGCATTGATATTTCCGATGCTTATGGCATAAAAGAAGTCTTTGATTTGCCAAAATTAAATTCAAATTTTCAAAATGAAGACATAAATGTAACAAGCGGATACAAAGAAGAAAAGCTTTCTTTTGGATCTAAGAATAAATTTGCCGATACGCCAAAAAAAATTTTTGAACTTAGAAAAATTTACTATGATGCTTTTACAGATTACGACAAAGATAATCACATATTTTATAAGCAGGCAAAGCTTATGGAAAATTTCGATGATGATTTTTCTTATAAATATGACTTTGCAAGAGCCTATCCAAATTACAATATGATGAGTAATAATCAGCTAAGATCATATTTCACATGGCGAAAAGAAGTGCGAAAAAGAGTCTTTGATCATAGCTGTACATCATATTTATATTTATACATATACGAAACTTTATGTGGAATAGGAATAAATAATTCGGAAGATGGATATGATATTTTAATATTTTTGAGAGATGAATACAAGGATGATTCAAAAATATTTTCAGATCTTAATTCATTTATCAAAGATTATATTATATATTATAACCTAGATGTTTCAAAACTAACAGATGTATTTAATGTAAAAGCCATAGATAATCTGAATTATGAAGAGCTTATCAAATTTGAAGATGAAATAATATTTTTATTAAACAAAAAAACAAGTAGTAAAAAGGCAGATAAACTTGATGATATGATAATTTCTTTTGTTTATGATATTGATGAAAATGTTATAAATAATATATTCAAATTATTATGTGATTCTTCAAAATATGATTTAAGTACATCTGTTTTTTATAAGGAAAATAAAGAAAAAACAATTTATTCCACTATATTTTTATATATACTTTTATTCATAGAAAAATATAAAGATTCACAAATAAAACTATCCTCAATTATAGTGGGAGATATGGAAGAGATGCCATATCGAATATTTACTCACGCTGTATTTTATGATAGTAAAAAGTACAGTTCATATGAATATAAAGTAAATGATAATCTAATATATATATGTAAAAATGCAAGATGGTCTGTTAAAAGATTTTATTTAAATAACAAAACATCTTCAGAATTTGGAAAAGTTTTAAAAGAACTTGATAGGCAAATGCGACGAGAATTTCATTTTAAAACTCATCTAAAACAAGTAATTACTAATACAAGAACATTAAATTCTATTAGTAAATGCATAAATCTTTATAAGGCATATGAAAACAAGAGCAAACTTGCAAGTATAAAACTTAATATGAATAGTTTATCAAAAATAAGAAAAGATGCTGCCATTACAAGAGATAAGATTCTTACAAGTGAAGAAATAGATGACTTTTGTATATCTAACGTGACAGGTGAACAAACGCAAATCATCGAACTATCCGACAATAAACAAATAGATACAGCAAAAACAAAATGTACTATAATATCCGAAAACAAGCAAATATACATAAGTAAAACAAAATCAGATATTTCGGATAAAGCCGGCATTAAAGATACAACAGATGATGCTTTGGATGAGGCCACTAATCTTGGATTAAATAATCATCAATTATATATACTTAAGGCGCTTTTGGAAGGCAGAGATATAAAAGATTATATAAAGAAAAATAAACTTATGCTTTCAATACTAATTGATGATATAAACGAAAAATTCTACGATATTGTTTATGATAATATTATAGATATGGATGAAGATAGGCCCTTTATATTAGAGGACTACTATAGTGATGTGAGGAAATATATATGATAAATATAAGAATTGCAACTGAAGATGATATACCAAACATTGAAAAATTACTCGTAGAAGTAAACATTATACATCATAATATAAGACCTGATTTATTCAATGGTCCTGCCGTAAAATACACAAAAGATGAACTAAAGTCACTTCTAAAAAAAGAAGGAGAATACATATTTGCAGCTACAGATAAAAATGATAATCTCGTGGGATATATTATGTGTAACGAAGAAATAATAAAAAACGATAATATAAGAACAGAAGTAAAAACTCTTTATATAGATGATTTGTGTGTTGATGAAAATTTTAGAGGTGAGCATATAGGCCAAAAACTTTATAATTATGCAAAAACATTTGCCAAGGAAAATAACTTTTACAATTTAACTCTCCACGTATGGGAAGGTAACGATAGTGCCTATAGATTTTACCAAAAGCAAGGTATGAAAACACAGTATACATGTCTTGAAGAAATTTTATAAAAGCTAAAAAAACACCATAATAAATTTAAATGATAGTCATCAGTTAAATTTATTATGGTTGTTTTTGTTTTAAATTATTTATTCTTTAGTATTTAATTCAGGCATAAGTTCATTATTTATGATTTGAAGCATTTCCTGAAGTTTATTATAATCTTCCTCAGAAAATCTCTTCTTACATCTTTTATCTACAAGTTTAACATAAGCTTCGTTTATCTTATTATATTCAAGAAACTTGGATGTTGGCTTTAAATAGTACTCACGCATATCATCCGGATTCTTTATTTTTTCGATGTATCCTTTTTGAATAAGAGAAGCTACTCTGTAAGCAGCATTAGGTGCAGATATATTCATCATACCGGCAAACTCGGAAATAGTAGGATTGCCAAGAGCCATGATACATTCCATCGAAAAAATTTCAACAGTTGTAAGTGTTGCCTCTCTGTTTTCAAAATTAGAGAAAACCTGCATGTAAAAATGAACACGAAATTTGTCATAAATATCAAGAAGTGCTTTTGTTTTGTGTGCCATAATAATCCTCTTTTACTGAATAAAATATTATAAATAGAAATTTCGAGATAAACTTTTCCAATATAACAGTTTAAAATGAAAAAGTTTTAACGCGAAAAAACATACAGATAAAGTATACCAACAAAAAACAAAATAGTCACTAAAAATTTTCTGAAAATAAAAAATAAGTACTAATTCATTTATAAATATTCACCAGAATAACATATTTATCCTTCTTAGATTTACCTATACAAGAGATAAATTTGAATTTTCCAAAGCCTCTTGCAGAAATTACGGACCCATCCTTTACAATAGTAGAAGAAAGTAAAATTTTTTTCCCATCCACAAAGACATGTTCTGCGGCAATCAAATCTTTGGCCTTTTCTCTTGAAAGAGGATAGACAAAAGATAAAATGCAATCCAGTCTAAGAGATGAAACGCTACCTTTTTTCTCAATAAATTCGGGTACAATATAACAATTTGTGCAAGGAACAATTTTGCATGAAACCGAAGTATGCTTGATTCTAATTAGATCTGAAATAATCGTATCTGCGATAGAAGACAATACAAAAATAAAAGCGGTATGCTTTTTACTATCAATTAAAATATCGCCGATGTTATCTCTTTCAATTCCCAAATTCATAAGAGCCCCCAGAAAATCTCTGTGAGTAAGAACGTCAGTAAATTTAGCATTTAAAGGCGTGGCTTTAATACAAGTCAAAAAATTCCCGGAATCTATTTCCATATCCAAATATTCATCGGGAATGGTAAAGTCAGGAAAAAAATAAATCAACCCACGTTCAAAATCTTGGTGGCCGCCAAAAATTTTAAATTTAGCCCCAAGATAGTTTCCTGAAAGCTCGTTAAATGGAACTTTCAGTATATCGTCATAAAAAGATCTGATATCTGAAAATGATAAAAAATTTGAGCATGTTACGAAATTTTGATTGTAAGCACGCAGTGCCAAATCTTTTAAGTGCCCGGCTAAAAACGAATCCATAAAAACTCCATTCTATATATAAACAACAACAAAAATCTAATTTAATTTTTTGTTCGCGGAAGTGAAAAATTAAACACAAACACAATTATAAAATGAAAATGACAAAAAAGAAATAAAAAGGCGCGCAGTAAAAAATTTGCCCATGGCAATTCGAAAAAAGTCGAGAAAAAAAATTTGGCCCGGAAGTTTTATACAGAAAATCAAGAGAAAATTTTATATAAAGAGAAAACGTGGAATTAAATAAAACCTTATCCTAGGTGCTAAAACAAATTTTTTAATAGTAGATTTTTGAAAATGTGTTGATTTTATTAAAAGATTAATACAACAATTCTTTTTTTTCTTAGGAGATTCCAAAATGCACGTAAAATAGGCATTTTGGCGTATAACTTATGGTGTAATTTGGAAATAAAGACGGTAATTTTTGGAAAAAATTATAGCGTAATTTGGATTACGTTCTGAGCCAAATTGGAACGCAAAAACAGGGCTAAGTTATGCTTAAAATTGGAATAAGAAGTCGTTTTTTTTGGAAAAAACGTGTGTTTAGCTTGGAATCCACGTTACGACAGTTCTTTAATTGTCTGTAAATTATCGTAAAGTTTAGCTTTATTTTGGAATATTGACAGATAACTTGCGTTTAAAATTGGAATTAATAAGTCAAAGAACTGTTCAAGTTTGGAATTTATTGTTATGAAGTTATGCTTTATTTTGGAACAAAATAGTGAAATTCTGCTTTATTTTGGATTGGAAACTAAAAAAGATATGTGATTAATTGGAATTTGACGTAAAGATATGTGATTAATTGGAATCTGAAGGAAGTGAGAATAGGGTAAGATATGGTGCAAAATGGAACATAAAATTGAAGTTATGCCTATTTTTGGAATGAAAATAACAAAGAAATGCTCTGTTTTGGAACGATATTAATATATGGTGCAAAATGGAATGTAAAATAAGAAGAACTGTTTAAAAATGGAATGCCAGGTGAAGTTGTGGTCAAAATTGGAATGAAAAATCAAAGTTATGTTTCTTTTTGGAATGACATTAATTATGCCAAATTTATTTGCCGGTGTTTTTTGGAATCAATTAATGGATTAATTGGAATGTTTAATGGTGAAAAATGGAAGATGAGAAAAAAATTAATTTTTTTAAAAAAAATTTTTTTGGTTAAGTTGTGCTGAAAATTGGAATGAAATTTTCAAAGTCATGTTTGATTTTGGAATGAAATTTTAAAGACATGCTTGATTTTGGAATTAGACTTGCCTGATTTTGGAATCTGAAAAAAGTACGAGTAAATTGGAATGCTCTTGCGCTTCGAAAATGATTTGCGTATAATAACTTTTACAAAGTACGACTAAATTGGAACAGAATTGGGGGTTAATAAGAGAAAATTGGAATCTTCAACTAATAAGAATACAGACGGAAGCACTATGCTTACCAATGTGACTTACAAAAAGTCCAATACCCTGATCACAGCAAAAGGTAAGTCTACGTTGCTTGGACAAAAGTTATTTGCTATAGGTATTTTGATGGCAAAGGAACTGGATGACGGAAGCCTTGAGGCAGTTATTCCGGGAACTTATCTTCGAAAAGCACTTGGACGAAATAACGGATCTTTTTATGATCAGATTGTTGCTCTGGTAGAGCCACAAAAAAATAAGGCATCGCTCCTTGATTGGAGAATAATCTACAAGGATAAAGATGAACAAAAAATCGAGGCATCCAATGTTATAACGGATGTTTCTTTTAGGGATGGTAGACTTACCCTTAGATATAACAGCAAGATAAAAAAATATATCACGGGTTTGAAGAATAACTATACCGTTCTTAATCTTACAGAAACTTTAACTTTCACAAGCATATATACATATCGTCTATATGAAGTACTGAAAGCCGAGATGGATTATCAGAGAGCCTTGAATCACAGTGAGGGTCCGTATGAAGTAACATATGAACTCACTAATTTGAAGCTTATGCTTGGTATAATCGATCCACAGGAAAATTCCGACATCGCCAAGGCGCTCAAAAAAGAGTCTCCCGATTATGAAAAAATCGAGAAAAAGGCAGAAGAGAGCGGACAAAATAAGATGTCAAATTATACGGATTTCAGACGTTACGCACTTGAAAGGGCAAAAAAAGAGCTTAATAAAAAGTCAAGTATACGCGTAGACTATGAACCTGTAAGAATGGGACGAGGCGGTAAAGTCGTAAGTATAAGATTCAAACTTTCAAGAGTAGGAGCTGAGAAGCCAAAGGAAACAGCTGCTCCAAAGAAAGATATTTTTGAACTTATCGATGAAGTTCAACAGCTTTTTACCGAAAAAATAACAGCAAGCGAAGCAAAAGCCATAGTTGAAGCTGCAAATATGGATATGAGTAAAGTTCGTTATGCTTATACTCTTTCCAAGAGATCAGGCAGAATAGACAATATTGTGGGCTGGATGATCAGTGCTATCAAAAATGGTTATACACAGTCTACAGGTTCTGTTCAGGAAGCTGATTTTAAGCAGAATACATATGATTTTGATGTGCTTGAAAAAGAACTTTTAAATAACTGATAAATGATTGGTGGGAGAAAATGAAGTTTTTACATATTTCTGATCTTCATTTGGGGATTAAAGTATATGAATACGATATGATTGAGGATCAGAAATATATACTTGATAAAATCCACAAAATTGCGATAAGAGAAAAAGCAGACGCAATTCTTATAAGCGGGGATATCTATGATAAGTTGGTACCGCCTGTAGATGCGGTAGTCTTATTTGACGATTTTCTTACCAAAATTTCAACTGATGGAATAAAAGCTTATATTATTTCGGGCAATCACGATTCTAAGGAGAGACTTTCTTTCGGAAAAAATATTTTCGAGAAAAACGGAATTATTTTTTCCGGAATATATGATGGAAGTCTTGAAAAGCACGTATTCAAAGATGAATACGGTGATGTAAATATTTATTTGATGCCTTTTTTGAAACCTTCGTACGTAAAGCATTTTGCATCTGATGCCTGCATAGAAAGCTACGATGATGCAATAAAATATGTCCTTGAAAAAGAAGATATAGATTTTTCGAAGAGAAATATTATTTTAGCGCACCAAAATGTGACCGGTGCCAAAAAATGCGATTCCGAGGAAGTTGTAATAGGCGGTATTGATAATATAAGCAGCGCGCTTTTTGAGAAATTTGATTATGCGGCGCTCGGGCATATACATACACCTCAAAGAATCGATGGTAAAGAATATATAAGATACTGCGGAACGCCTCTTAAATATTCTTTTTCAGAAATATCTAAAGAAAAGACAGTTCCTATAGTAGAGATTTTGGAAAAGGGAAATGTTAAATTAAGTTTTGAAAAACTAGAGCCTCTAAGAGATATGAGAGAAATACGAGGTAAATACGCGGATCTTACTTTAAAATCAAGCTACGAAAATACGGCCATAGATGATTATATTCATGTAACACTTACAGATGAAAACGATATTTTGGATGCTATAAATAAACTTAAAACAATTTATCAAAATATTATGAAGCTTGATTATGACAATGCCAAAACAAGGTCAGTGTATAAAGAAGAAAAAACAAAGGTTGTGGAAAAAACACCTTTTGAAATATTCGAAGATTTTTATATGGCTCAGAATGGCCAAAAGATGACGGATGATGAAAAAAGTTATCTTGAAAATGTTATGGAGGAGATATTTAATGCGTCCGACTAAATTGAAAATGTCTGCTTTTGGACCATATAAAGAAGAAACGATAATCGAATTTGATAAGCTTGGCAAAAGTGGGATATATTTGATTTGCGGAGATACAGGCTCCGGCAAAACTACGATTTTTGATGCAATTTGTTTTGCTCTTTACGGAGAAGCCAGCGGAAATAATAAACCAAGTAGGCTCCTTAGATGTAAGTATGCAAGTGAAAATGTAGCCACATATGTTGAGCTTGAATTTGAATATAGAGGAAAAAAATATAAGATAAATCGCAATCCCGAATATGAAAGGGCCAAAACAAGAGGGAGCGGCTTCACTGTTCAAAAAGCCGATGCCACTCTTTTTTTTGACGATGAAAGACTTCCCATAAGTAAAAGCGTTGAAGTAACAAAAGAAGTTGAAAAGATAATAGGACTAAACAGAGACGAGTTTGTTCAAATTTCAATGATTGCACAAGGAGATTTCCAAAGGCTTTTGTTTGCGGATACGCAGGAGAGAATTAAGATTTTCAGACAGCTTTTTTATACGGATAAATATAAAAGATTACAGGAAAAACTAAGAACTAACGCTCAAGAAAAAATAAATGAATATGAAAAATTAAAGGAAATCGAAAACTTTTACAAGGCGTCCATAAATAAATACGGAGAGATTGTAACAAACGCAGAAAGCCTTGATATAACAAGGATAGAAGAGATTTTTCTTGGCATAAAAGAAAATAATAAATATTTCATGGCAGAAAAAAGAAAAGAGCAGAGCGAAATAAGCAAAAAAGACAAAGAGCTTAATATCAAAATCGGTGAATTCAAAACTTTTAGCAAAAACAAGGAAGACTTTGAGAATGTAAGTAAGGAAATCGAAGATTTAAATGTTCAGCTCGAAAAAGAGATAGGTGACTTTAAAGAAGTATCGAAAAAGCACAAGGAAAGTGAGCGCCTTGCGATAGATATAGCAAGGGAAAAAGAGAAACTTTCAATATTTGAAAATCTAAAGAAGATAATTGACGAAAAGAATAAATCTTATCAAAAAGTAGAAAAGATAAGCAGTATATTAGAAAAGAAATCATCAGAAAATACTGCTTTAAATGAAAAATTAAAGGCGGATAAAGAAGAACTTTTGAATCTAAAGGACTGTAAATTAAAAATCTTAGATTCAAAGGAAAAACTCGAAAAGATAAATCAAAGGGGTAAAAAACTCCAAAATCTGAAGCTTTTTGTAAAAGATTATGAGAAAAAAGAGCTCGAATATAAAGAAGGCGTATCAGCTTTTAAAAAAGAAAATGAAATCTATGATAAGTTAAAAAGAGATTATGATGAAAAAAATTATCTTTTTTTGAATGCGCAAGCAGGAATACTTGCAAGTAGATTAGAGGAAAATATGCCTTGTCCTGTATGCGGATCGAAATCTCACCCAATGCCGGCGAAACTCTCAACTATCGCTCCATCTGAAAAAGATGTTGAAAATGCAAAGAAAAAATCGGAAGAAGCACTTCAAAAAACGAGCGATTTATCAAAAAAATCTGCAGCATTAAACTCTGAACTTGCAGCAATATTTGATAGATTTTCGGATTTGTACGAAGAAGTTTTCAAGGAAAAGACAAGTAAAGAAAAAGAAGTCACTATAAGTGAGGAAAATAAAATAAGCGAAAACTTTGATATTGCTGTAAAGGACTTAAAGTGCGAAAAGCAAAATTTTGAAAAACTTGAAAAAGATGAAAAAAGATTTGACTATTTGACTGCCAAAACACGCGAGCTTGAAGAAAAAATAAATAGCCTTACGAAAGATATACACGACAATGAAGTAGAAAAGGTAAAGCTGTTTGAAAATTATAAAAGTCTTTCCAAGAAAGAAGAAGAGAGCAAAAAAAATCTCACATATAAAAATATTGAAGAGTTAGAAAATGCCATAAAAAAGATGCAAGAGCAAAAAGATAAGGTCGACTTTGATTTCGAAAGAGGTCAAAAAGTCATAGCTGAAATAAAAATAAAGCTAAATGAAAAACTCGGAAAGCAAAAGACCTTGGAAAAGCTTATAAAAAACAAAAATACAGACGATAGTAATAATTTTATCGAAGAGCAAAAGATCCTTCAAAAAAGGTTAAACGAGTTAAATGAAGAAATTTCATCTCAAAAAACAAAAGAAGAAAATCTTGAAAACTTTTTTGAAAACCTTTTAAAAACAAAGAAAAGTATGGAGGAATACGAAAAAGAACTTTCCTACATGCAGACTCTTTCGCAAACGGCAAATGGTATGCTAAGCGGCAAAAATAAAATAATGCTTGAAACATATGTTCAGCAAAGTTTCTTTGACAGGATACTCGAAAGAGCAAGTACAAGATTTATGATAATGACATCCGGACAATATGAACTCAAAAGGCGAGATGCAGGTAATAACATGAAATCGCAAGTAGGTCTGGATATTGATGTAATTGATCATTATAACGGAGTAGAGAGAAGTGTCAGAACTCTTTCGGGCGGTGAATCATTTATGGCATCGCTGAGCCTTGCTCTTGGATTATCCGATGAAATCCAGAAAAATGCCGGAGGAATAGAACTTGATACCATGTTTGTTGATGAAGGATTCGGAACACTTGACGAAAACTATATAGAGCAGGCTATGAAAGCTCTTGCAAATCTATCTGACGGAAAAAGACTTGTAGGAATAATATCACATGTCGACAATTTAAAGAACAGAATAGATAAGCAAATAATTGTAAGTAAAAACAAAAATAAATCAAGCAGCGTAAAATTGATTGTTTAAATTTTTGAAGAAATAAGTAACGAAAGTAGCACAGATCAAGAAATTACTTCTCAGCACGCAAAAGACAATATATAATAGTACATGGAAGGAATTAAAATTATGTCGAATTATATTGTTTTTGATTTGGAATGGAATCAAGGTCCAAGCGTAAGAGAGCAAGAATTTAAGGAGCTTCCGTTTGAGATTATTGAAATAGGTGCTGTTAGACTTGATGAAAATAGAAATGTTACAGGTACATTTTCAAGACTTATAAAACCTCAAGTTTATCATAAGATGCATCAAATAACAGGCAAACTCATACATCTTTCAATGGAAGATTTAAAAGACGGTGATATATTTACTGATGTTGCTACGGATTTTCTTAATTGGTGCGGTGATAATCCAATATTTTGCAGTTGGGGCACTTTAGATTTGCCGGAGCTTCAAAGGAATATGGATTATTACGAAATGGATGCTCTTGCAAACGGACCTATAGAATTTATAGATGTTCAGAAACTCTTTTCACTTGCATTTGAAGATGGCAAGTCGAGAAGGTCTCTTGAGTATGGCATAGAGAAGATGCAAATAGATAAAAAATATCCGTTTCACAGAGCGCTTTCGGATGCAAAGTACACAGCAGAGATATTCATGCAGATACCGAGAGAATTTTTATCTTATGTATCGTTTGATAATTATGTGACACCAAAGGATAAGAGGCAGGAGATACATATAGTTTTTGATAACTACGCAAAATATATTTCAAGAGAATTCGATGACAAAGAAGCTCTTTTGAAAGACAGTGAAGTATCGAGCACAAGATGCTATCTTTGCCATAAAAATTTGAGACGTAAGATAAGATGGTTTTCTCCAAACGGGAAACATTATTATGCTATATCTATTTGCAATGTGCATGGATATATGAAATCCAAAATACGTGTAAAGCGCGCAGAAGATGGCAAATATTATGCTGTTAAAACCAATAAATTCATAAAAGATGATGAAGTTGAAAATATCAGAGAAAAAAAGTTAAAGACGAGACAGCACATGAAAAAACTAAAGATGCAAGATAAAGTAAAAGGTAGGAAGAAAGATAATGATTAATCCAATGAAGCTTATGCAGGTAAAGGAATTGTGGGATAAATTTACAAATAATCACCCCAAATTCCCTATGTTTTTGAGCGCAGTGTCAAGAAACAAGATAAAAGAAGGTACTATAATTGATGTAACAATAATTGATCCAAGTGGGGAAAAGATGCAGACAAATATAAAGGTTACGGCATCTGATATAGAACTATTTGAAGAATTAAAAGGACTTTCAAACTAAAAAAATCACAAAAAAACGCCGCGAGTATACGCGGCGTTTTTTTACTGTGCTGTTATATAACTTTTTGAGCAGTAATAGTAATTTCCGTTGTAATAGACTTTTGCCCAGCCATTCTCATCGCCAACATATATGAGTGATGTGCCGCTTTGTACTGTAAGAGCGACATTATCAGACTTTTCCGGTGTTGTACGAAGGTTAAGATCTGATGTTGTAACAACATTTGTACCTTCAACCGATGCAGAACTATATGTCGAAGACGTATCATCCGAAGTGGCATTGTCTACTGTGTCAAAAAACTTGTTTTTCAAAGTAAAAATTATAAGTATAAGTACGATAACAGAAGTAATAAAAGCAAGGAGTTTTGTAACTTTTACAAGGAGCTCATCTTTTCTGTATTCATCATTTTCTTCGGAATATTCTTCCAAATCATCATCTAATTGATAATTATCATTAAAGTCATCATTCTCATAATTGTCATAGTCATCATCATTGTTATCAAAAGATTCTTCATCGAAGTTTTCATTAAAGTCATCGCCATCATAGTTATCATCATAACCATCATCATAGCTATCATAGGAGTCTTCATTATCATAATCTTTGTCATAATTTTTATTATAATTACGGCTCATCTGATTATCCCTGAATTTTTTGCTTTGTCTACTTGATAAATTCTCTTCTTTTGCCTCGTTATCGAGGTAATCGTTTACTTCTTTTATAGCATTTGGATTGAATATTGTATTGCTGTGAGCTTTTATATATTCTTCCTTTTCTTTTGATGACAAAAAATTAAGCGGATCTTCTATTTGAATATCGTCTGCATCAATTGGCTTACATTGCTGATAATTTGTTTTATAATTTTTATTTGTATCATCATTTTTTTTGTAGTCATTTAAGTTATAAATTTTATCTGCCATAGTAGTGTCCCTATTTATCTGCTGATAATATATTTACAAATCGGAT
>Ga0065711_1004551_pt1 | contig 26447 bp, 12 predicted proteins | sample Hoacrofraction12_FD_59098 | JGI IMG/M metagenome (GOLD analysis project Ga0065711, IMG submission 59098) | Hoatzin crop microbial communities from Cojedes, Venezuela - Epithelial fraction 12 v2 (version 2) | ecosystem: Host-associated > Birds > Digestive system > Esophagus > Crop | place... | reverse complement strand
AAAAAAAAAAAAAAAAAAAAAAGTCCTGCAGCAAGATCACACGCCCGTGTAGCTTGGTCTCTGGTGAGCTCCAAAGCGATAGTGATACAGCATTTTACTACAGGACACTTCCCCAGTAACACAAATTACCAAGAAGACTGAGCATTTCAACTTTCACTTACGTAATAAGCTATTAAGAGGGATTTTTGTCTTCTAACACTTAAAATGGAATCCTAATCACAGGTACAACAACATCCCTCGTGACATTATAATGTGCCTGCATCAAGCCACTGTTTACTGCATTACAGCACAGCTCTTCTGATTTTGTAATACAATTTTAATTAAGTACAGATTTAAGATTGCTTTAGAGTGGTGTCATATGAAGAAGTTATTTAGAGACAGGATACCAGAAACTGCTGTCCAGAATTCAGTATAACACGGATGGTGAAGAGATTATCCCTGGCTGCAAACTTCAGATAAAGAAAAACACAAGTGCATTAGAGTCAGACCAAAAAAATAAAACCAAAAAAACCCCACCAAAAACAAAACAGCACCTTCGTTTTGGTCACCAGGATCACAAGCTAGGCTACCACTCTTCTGATCAGCAGATTATGAATACCTGCAATAAAAGCAGTAATGTTTCTATGCTTACCTCTCTCATGCAAAGTCATTTTTTCCTTATGCAGCAGGGCTACTTCTTGACCAAGGGCCTTCTTCTGCCTCTCCAGTTCATTACGTAGCACCAGGATCTTCAACTGTAAACATTCACTCTCCTTTTTCTGTTGAAAGAAAAGTAAATTTTAAAAAGGAAAAAAAAAAAAGAGTTTTCCTGCACATAAGCAGTTCCACAAAAGGGCTGATCGGAGGGAAGAGGAAAATAGGACAAGACTAGCATCTGCCAGACTGAAGGCTGAGCTCATAGATTACCACAGGCAATAAATTACCAGAGACCCTAATAGTTTTGCTTCTTTGGAAGGACAAACTCAGCTGTGTCCCACGGCTCTTGTTCCTCCTGTGGGATGCACCTCCTCTCCTGTGCTCGGGGATGCAGCCTGCCCCAGGGCAGAAATTAAGAGAGGGAGTAGAGGTGGGAGGAAGCTTCCACAGGACAAGTACACAGAGACTACTCGCAGAGCGCTAGCAGCACGACGAGCGCTCGCTCCCTGGGAAAGGGCTCGGCAGCAAGAGGGAAGATGAGCAACGAGGAGTCTATACTGAGTTGAGGCAGGGAGCCGGAAAAAGGATGGAAGTGTCTGAGCTGCATTATTAGATCCAATTCCCAGCTTCAGGGTGATGAGAAGGGAAAAAGAAAAAAAAGGATACAAAAGGAAAGAACACATAGCGAGGAGCCGACTACGCCATACACACAAGTATATTTGAAGGATCCCTTCTTTAAAAGTTTTAAGATTTGTCCTGTACCTACTCCAAATCTATTCCCGTCTTGAAAACGAATCTGTTTGTTTTTTTTCTTTGATGCACTGTCTCCACTAAGAAATTATGCTACCATGTGCACAGCTAAGCAGAGCTTTCTGTTATAAGCGGGTTTCTGTTTTAAGGAAGGAATATCTACCACATGTAACAGATACGTGTTGAGAATAACAGGAGACAGATTCAAAATGGAAAAGAGAAGTTACATCGCTTCAGTCCAAAGAGCTCAACGCCTGAAGGCGCAGTCGTACTTCTGAGCAAGCCTTGTGGAAGCTACCAGACACTCTCACTTTGTGTAACTGTCAGCTTTCACCTCTTCAAGCAGTTAACGGAGATAACGTTATTTCAACACTAACTGCCTGAAAAAAAAAGTCAGCCCTTGCTGAACTCTTCCTTCCACTTCGTATTTGCTCCAATTACACATGTATGTGCAGCCTTCTGGTTCAAGGCTGCAGCAGGAAACGTGACTCAATATTAAGGAACGAAACTACAGTTCACACGCTTACAGAGGGGAATGGAAGCCCAACAAGGGTTTCCACTATTGAACAAAGGAAAATAGGTAATCATTTCCTTGTACCACAGAGCACGGTTGCTAAGAAGTTGCATCACACGTATAATCATTGCAATTTTGGGGTTTAGTGTTCTTCATATGGTTTTGCTCACACCTATTTATAAAGGAACAGCCTTTGCAGGGAGGGACAAGGATATCCATAACTAAAAAGAAAGATGGTTAAAAACCTTTTAACAGTCAAGATGCCAGCAGATTTAACAGCCAAGATGCCAGCAGAAGGCACAGCAGCTCTGGGTTGGAGTCACTCACAGAAGATGTTATATTGCCCTTTAAGGGAGCTGACTGCTTTGCTTCTTTGTCTACCATGCGATCCTGTAATTAGAGTGGGTAAACGATCTCCCATTTTTCCATTCTGTCAAACTCTTCAACCAGTTTGGCACTTTTGGAAATTAGCCGAGTACTCTCAACCCAGAATCGACCTTACAGAACCAAAGTAACTTCACATCACAAGTTTGCCCATTCCTGTACAAGGCACCAGACATGTGCCAATGGGCATCAATATAATGAAGTCACCACGAGCCATTCTGTTCCATCAGCTCCTTGCTTTGAGCTGATCTCAGCCTTCCTGGACAGAAAGTAGAAACTCGTGCCAGGACACTTTTCAGGAGAGGAGAAGAGGACAGGCAAAACAAACTGTCAAAAGCTATTGCAAGATCTAATACTATTCTCATGTAAAATAAATGTGTCACTTGAGTGACAGCTTTTGTGTGAATTCCACTCACCCAAAGGGAGCAGGGTGCAAGAAGTTACAGCCAGTAGACTCACCTCACTCTAAATCCACCACCGGTTCCTGTCAAGATTTATCTAAATCATTAAAAGTTTATTTTTCCTGATAAACCTCTTTCATGCACTGTACAATGTTTTTGCTTTTATAGTATAAAAGCAATTATACAAAATAAAGGTAAGAATAGGATAAGCAATCTATCAATCCGAGTAACACACACAAACCTAATATTCATTGCATTGCCGTTCTCCAATGAGCTGCCATTTCAAATGACAGGTTTAAATAAAGATTTCAAGTTTAAACGTTAAAAAACAAGCTCATGGTCAAGACATGAGCCAGATGCTTCCGCAAGCCTGTAGAATATGATTTTAAATAATCAAACTTACCAGTTCGTTGCTTGTAGATGTACATCTCAGCTTTTCTTCAATCTCCCTTCCTATCTTCTGAACAGTTACCTGAGTCTGTTTAATTGCACACTGGGCTCTGTGAAGCCTGTAAGGACAAGGGAAGTTACAGCTGTACTAAAGGTTCCCCACACGACGCCTAAGGATGAGCGCGCCGGCCGCCTCCAACCCAGCAGCAGTAATGGGAATTCAGATTGTCAGCTTCTAATTTGAAGTAAAAGATTAAGAGGGGAATCATAACTTGCACACTTTATAAATGAGTATCCAAAGCAAACCAGGAAGCCTCTAAATTCAATCAAGTACGAAATTTTCTTTTCATTTGTTCAATTCAACAGGTGCTGATAAGTCAAATCCGTAGGGGAAAGAGCAGGTAATTATAGGGATCCTATGTAACAATTCAGTTCTAACACTGTTAACATCAAGATAGATACACACCTGACTGTCACCAAGAGGATTAACACAGGCCAGCTTTAAAAAAGCACAAGTGTCCTTTAGATAACACACAGCGACCCAGGCCAAGAGCACAAACTACCCTTCAGTATCTGCAAACACGCTATGGGCCCTTCTACAACAAAAACATGGGTTTCTTCATGGCATCACGTTTGAAGCGCGACAAGATGACGATGATGTCTTTCTGATCATTAGCCCTGGCTTCAAGCTGAAGAGGGAAAATTGATTATTTGCCATATTTATTGAATAAAAAAAATCAGGCAGACGAAAGCAACGGAAAAAACAGGTCTAAGAGGCATTAAAATCTTTCTTAACGTTAACATGGAGTGGAAATTTATCTATTTATCAGAAAAAAACGAGAGTGGGTCTGCAGTCATAGACTATGTCTTTTAAGGCATGCAAACCCAGGCTTACTTTTCCCATTCATAGTTTCACTGCTAATGGCTTCCCCTTTTGTAGGGACATTCTTCAGGCAGCCTTGCTGCTGGGCTCAGCACTTCACAAAAGTCTAGTCAGAGCAGCAAAAACGTGGTCAGATATCTACTGCATGCCACTGGTGTTGTACGGAAAAGACCAAGCCTGTTTCAGTGCGTGCTTTAATGACTACCTCCACTTTCCCAAAATTAAAAACCTCTGCCCCTTCACAGGAATGCTTAATTTTACTGAAGCAAGGCAATGAATCTGCTGTGAGCCAAGGACCAAAGCACTAGAGCACACAGAAGAGGCTACTCAACTCCTTCCTTCTACATCCTCTAATCTCTTTCAGACTCATAAGCAATTAAGGCATCACTGTTTAAAGTTTTGGCTGATTTTTCATGCTCTGTATGCAGCTACACCAAGATAACCAGGCTACACGCTCCAAGTACGAGTAACCACAAAGCATTACTTACACATTGGTTCCTCAGCGTAAGGAGCGTGCCTAAACCACCTAGCCCAGCACACGAATACACGGAGAGGAGATTATACACAGACAACAGGGAAGAAGCAGTGCTAGTTATATTAAACAAAGTCATGGTGATTTAGGACTTGTACATGTTATAACTGTGAGTGAACACATTTAAGCCATCAGACACCTCTAGTTCCTTCGTGCTATTGCTTCTCCTAAACAACACTCTGTAGTAGATTTATAGTAAGTGATTCCACAGGTTTCTTCAGAGCTCCTCGGACTGCTCACAGCACACACAGCCTAGGAGCCTTTCAGGGTAGTTGTACCCCATGTAAATCATACATCCAGCAGCATGGCTCTGCAGGCTGCTGGGGGTGGGAAGAGACTGCTGGGTCACCCCAGGGCTAAGTCTCCTGCCCTTAATGGAGTACTGAGACCTCCTGGAAACACATATTTCCTCCTGGGAACTACTACTTATATCTCCCACCTCCCCACATACATCTTTAGGCTGCTGGCTATGCAACACATGGTTACACAGGTCAAAGCCAAGGTTTGCTGACCGCCCTGAATATCATTTAGATCTCTACTGTCACATCATACAGCAAGGTCTAAGTTTGCTACTTCAACAGTTTCCAGTCTGTCCCCTTCCAAAGCAGTGGAACATTTTCTTTCCAGACATAAGGAAGCCTTGCCCAAAGCTAAAACTTACAGGTAAAGAGTAATAAACAGAGTGATATGTCCCTTTCCCTTTCTCTCCCCTTCATCTCATTATACACTGGAAGAACATTCTTGATTTAGTCTGTTAGGGGATTAAGAAATTCTACAAGTCTTCACGTCACGCCACATAGGTAGCAAAATCTGACTGCTGCAAAGTGTTCTACTCTTTGAAACTGATAAATTGTTAGAAGGGTCATTCACCATGCAAGTTCCTCACAGTCATACTCAGCTAACAACCTACAAATCCGTAACAGGTTCAAGTTCTTCTGCCCGTGCCCAAGGATAAGGAACAAACATCTATACAGACTGACTTCTCAAACCAGCACATACCTCAGGATACTATGAGGTATATCTCAGTGAGCCTATATCTAGAGGTACATTCCTAAACTATGAAGACTGCTACACAGAGTAATTCAGTAATAAAGTCTGGTTTTAGTAAGAAACGGTTTTCTTTTTAAGCCAAACATCATCCAGGCATTTTTTATATTACAATAAAAAACACCCTACAGTTAAACTTTGCTGCCTTGATGCCAAATAATGCCATTTACATTGAACCAACCAGCATCAGTAAGATTTCTTTCTTGCAATCCCAATATGTTCACTGTTGTTCCAAGAACTTTAAAATGTTCATAGTGCAATTGTGACCATATCTGAAGTTAAGCCTTCCATGATTAAAATTCTATGGACTTCATACCACAAAAGCAGCAACTATCACCAGAAATCTCCTTTCCCCAGCCAAAAAAGCCCCCACTGCACCCACACAGAAATCTTCCGTCACCCAACAACGGGAATACAATTGAAGCCATAGAACATCAGCATGGAAGCTCTGCCCGTCATTTCTGCATGCACAAGAGACTTGGGTGGAGGCAATCAGGATTGCACCAATGAAAGGAGATCAGCAAGCTGAGGCCATAAATCTGGATTAAAATTTATATATAACAAATAGAAACTCCAACACTAATTGACTACATATTGTTTCCATTTCTAGCCTGAACGCAAGTCCAATGCTACAGCCTAAACTTGGCACAATTTGTGCTGTGAGTACAATCCAGCTTGGTTTAGGAATTGACAACGAGGAGCCAACTGATGGCATAATCTATGTGCTATCAGCCAATGCAGGATTCTTCCTAGATTGTTCAAGAAGGCTTTTTATTATTTATTATTAAAATTAACACTAAGAGATAATTCAAGGCTTCAAGAAGCCACTGGTTGCTCCCAAACTTCCTTCAGCAGTCGGGAAAGGCAAGCCAGCTACAGCACAACCTCCAGCCTTTTTGAAAAGACAGCTTAGCCAACAGTGTCGTCACCCTGGTCTGCAGGCTGTCCTGGTGTCTCTGCAGCAGCTCACAGCCATCGTTCGCCAGCAGCAGAGTAAGACGAATGTTAAGCGCGACAGATTTATTGCTGTTGCTTGGGGCCCTGAGAGCTGCTGTGCAATTGTCCAGCATCAGGTGAGCTGCATGCTGCTGCCTGGGAAGGAACTGGAAAGCAAAGCAGGCTTCAAAAATTCCTTACCACCCTAATAAATTTTGGAGGTGGAGATACATGAAGCTGTTGTTCTGCTTCCATTCTCGTATTCCTTGCTTTCCGAGATGATGAGCACAAACTGAAGCAGAGGAAGTTCCATCTAAACATGAGGAAGAACTTCACTCTGAGGGTGACGGAGCCCTGGAACAGGCTGCCCAGGGAGGTTGTGGAGTCTCCTTCTCTGGAGATATTCAAGACCTGCCTGGACGAGGTCCTGTGTAGCCTGCTCTGGGAGACCCTGCTTTGGCAGGGGGCTGGACTAGATGACCCACAGAGGTCCCTTCCAACCCCTAAGATTCTGTGATTCTGAAAAAACAGAATACTCTCCCCTTCCTGTGGAAGTTTCAAAGACAGTGGGACAGATACAAAAGCATCAGCCAGGTACTGTAAGCTACGACTACCAAAAGCTGCATCCCGAATCGATCTACGTAGAACCAACAGGGAAAATTTCAACATCTCTCCTCTTCACTTGACAGCTCTCGAGTTGCTGAAATACAGGTTATTTGGGGTGTTTCTTCAAGGCTTTTCTAGTCTGACAAAAAAATGTTTCTTCTCCCTCTGCAAAAAAAAAAAAAAAAAACAAACACAACACAACCACCACACTTTCTAGATTGGCTTAAGATTTGAAACAATTCTAGCATACAACGTTCTGCCAATCAACTCAGTGACTCGGAGGGAAAGAAAAGTTGCCAAGTTTTGGACGACTTCACCGCTACACGATTTCTTTGCAATAACATCCTTGTCTTGTTTGCAAGAACCAGCAGTTTTCCTGACTGCCCAAGACACCGGTCTGATACAACTTGAATTTACAACCCGGGAATGTGCAGTAACGACACACTTGCCCTGTTTCAGCTCGCAATAAGTTTGAGGCAACGGTTGAAGGTTCAGCTGAAGCGCTTTCCTTTGAGACACGCTGTAGTATCCTGCAACTGAGATATCCCTCTTGGTCATGAATTAGTCTTGTGATTTACTAGTTTATATAGCAAGTTCGTTCCTGGCTGCAATCTTTAAAAACCTGAGAGCTGGAGTGTAGCAACTGTTGTGCCTATTCAGCCAACATATGCTTATATTTACATTAATGAAAGAGTCTCAGTTTTATTAGATATTTGATACACGATTTTGTAGGTCTATGATAGAAGCAAATAGATATTTGGAATGTATCAGACACATCTGGATTTTTCGTGTACAGAACTTTAAGCCATAAATACATCAATTAATTACAGCAGTCACATACTACAGCTACTTCTCACAAGAGAAATAAATGCCTATGGTCTTGTTTGCCAGAACAATCCTAGTTTACAATGAGACTAAATTTAAACTGAGAATTACTACCAGGGATTTAGAAAATAGAGCAGAACACTTCTGGCAATAACTGAGATGTAGGATCCTGGAAGTAAATACCCAAACCTATTATTAAAGACAAAATATTCCAAGACTTTCCTATTAAATATAAAAAGTGGAACGCACACTACTTCGTATCAGTCCAGAAATTAGACTATGGAGTACCAGCCAGCTATAACATATTTTTTACATAGGCTCTTAAACCATCATTTGCTACATCTGCTTTCCCACAAGAAAAATTTTTCTAATTTATAATCATATACTCCCTTTCCCAATTTCCTCGGAAACCTATACCTACAATTTGTCAAAAGCAGATGTAGGGCGAGAGAAGATAGTAGGGAGTAAGAAGAAAACAAAACACGTCTGACTTGCTCTTTTATGGCATTAAACCTCTACAAGCAGCAGTGCTGCAAGAAACTCAAACAAGACAGTGCTGTTGAAGCACAGATACTTTCCATCATTCTTTCAAACAGTTTTAATTGGAGTCTCAAATTAACCTTTTGATTACTCAAGTCCATGTGGACACTGCAACAATGTATGCTTTAAGCTATTTGTAAATGGAGAAGAAAAGGAAAGCACATGTCTACCAGACCGGTGGCATGGAAAGTCCTGGCCTCCAGCGTGAGGGGCATTTAAAGCACATTTAGTACATAGATCGCCTTCAATTCACACGGGGCATGAAAGGAAAAGGAGATTCTTTAACATGAAGCACAAACAGTTTTTTCTAGAAATGAAGTCACAAAACCTGTCTCTAGTCCCCTTATTCCGATTCCCAGATTTAACTCCAGAGCCGGGATCAATTTATGGCTTTATTTTTTATTCAAAGAACAAATGTATTTGTGGCAAATAACAAAGGAAGCTCCTTTTTGTTCCTTATACTCGTGCTTATTGGTTTGTGATTATCGAAACCTTGCTGTCAGGCCAGCAGACAGAATCACATTCAAGACATTGTATATTGTAAAAAGGTAAAATATACGCAAATCAAATTGCCAAAGGGCATAGACATGTAAAGATGACTCCTACCAGAAGGACAGTGATATTAGTAGAATCCAACAGCCTTTTGCTGACATGTAACCTGCCAACTAATCCTACTCTACGTTTCAATTCTGGGTCCGAGACAGCGAGCAAGCCTAAGACCAGAGTTGGCTGCACAACTGAAAAGGAAGATGCATAAATTGAGGTCGAATGGGTTACAGGCTCCACCCGAAAAGGGAAACAGCTGCTCTCCAGTCGATTGTGTTCTTCCAGTCGCCGTCCGTGCGACTGATAAGGTGTTTGTGACAACTGAGCACAGGCCTTACCCACTGGAGGGAGACGGAGTAGAAACACAAGTCCATATTCAGGTCACTCCTTTTTTTTCAAGCTGCATCCTGCCGCACTTTTTCCTGGAAGCCATCCCCAAACTCACATCGAAGATTCACTCAAAGAGAAGCAGAATTCTGCAGCTGAAGTAGCAAAGCGAGATCTCCCACCAGACGAAGGGATGGTCGTAACGCTCGCATGAGCGTTCTGCGGCTTCTCAGTCATAGATGCGCTCCCCACCCTGCCCTGTTTCTAATTATCAACGACATTAGAGCGTTTTCCTCAATGTGAGATCTTTAATCCATTTTATTTGTTCTCAAAATTCAATACTGACTTTCCCTGATGCGGTTGGGTGTTTCTGAGCGTTTTGGAGACACGACTGCATTCACTGCAACTGTTGCCCAGGCTGAAAGACACAGGATTAGCACGACCATCCTTACAGCCATATCCAGCATAAAATTGGAACAAAAAATAAGGCAGAGTCCCAATGCCACTGTTCATAAAATCCTCCCTCTTAAACACTTTCAGGTATCTGTTAGAAAATTATTTAGCTACATAACATGCTCTGTTTTTCATCAGCTCTTAATAAAGCCAGAAAAAGGGTTATGACTTCTAATCTAATTGAATACTGCTTCATTGATACGGTCTTTACATGCCCTCACAAATAAAGGGGAAGAACAAAGCTATTTTTGAAGTTCTGCACAGCTCTGTGTAATCTCTCTCCAACAGCACTCTGAAACCAAATCTGATCAAGAGCTAGCAACGTGTCTATCATGCTTACGCTAAAAATCTGCCACTGTAAGGGTGTTTTATTCCATATGGCATATTAGGAAAGCCAAAGATACAAGTAGCAGCAACGACAACTCCTAACCCTGCAGTTAACATACAAAAAAAACCCCACCTCTCACGCTTCATGGCCTCTTTCAACTTGCTACGACCCATGCCGCTCTCTTCTACGCATTTTGGCAGAAGTCAGCCTTCCAAATTGATTATTCTGATGACGGATTCGCCTCCATTTCCATATGGCTTAGCATCATATAAGTAAAATGCCTGGGAACAGATCTGTCCGAAAGTCTGATTCCACAGCTCAAAATCCCTAAGGAACCTCTCGTGAAAAATTCAGATCCCAGGTTCCACCGCTGCTCCCCAGGAAGACGCCACCTCACAGTTCCAACCCACATGGTTTTGAGGCCAAGAGAGATGACACTTGTTATACTGTTCATCCATTTCAGGACTGCTTATTAAAGTACACAGCGGCACTCAAGAGGTCCGATTACAGTTGCTATTTATTTATGCTGGCCTTAGGCCACCTAGGTTTTCATGTCCAAAGCCAAAGGGATGCCTGCCTTGTCTTGGCTGCCCATACAGTACAGAAAGCCAAGTCTTCCAGGTGGAAATCCTTCCTAGTTAGAAACATCAAGCCTGGCCATCACAGAAAAAGAACCACACTTATCACTAGCAAAGGGAAGTTTTAGCAGCGGAACTTACTGATTTAAGAGCAATCCTACTGCCCATTCCACACTTGAGACATCTGTCGAGAGGGGGTGATGGCAGCAGCAGTAGCAACACTAAAGTCTGAAAGTTTGCAACGTGAGCCAGCAATTTGATTGCTACGATACTCACAGGAAAAGCCAGAGCAAGGCACTGGAAGAGCTCTGGGTGATTAGTGACAGCTTTTTCCTGTCGCACACACCACCTTCTCAGGACGTGGCACCGCTTCTACTGCACAAACACCCGGAACAACAACATTTAGAAAGGTTTTGGTCGCTGCTATGAGTTGGGATCCTTCTTTAAGGAAAGAGCAGCCAAGCAAAATGCTAGAAAGATTTAACTGTCAGTACATATTTTAAAGTTTAAAAAAAGTCTCTCTGATCTCCTCTTATTTTTAACTACGCACCTACTACAAGCACCTTGGAGGGAACACGGCAGCAAAGAGACACTGGGTATTTCCATGCCACCAGAACTGCAGAGGCTACAGGCCAAATCCTACCTACCGCACCGCTCCACTGGGCTTACTTCTGTCATGGAGATGAGGGTGGAAATACAGGAACTCCAGGGAAGTTCAAAAGACAGTACAGCTCTATGTGGCTTACCTCCGGGTTCGTTATCAGATGCTGCACAACTCCCCAGAGTTAGACAGAAGCTGATAGTAGGGTTTCTTCCTGCTTTTCTTCCTTTTCATCCCAACAAATGTTTGGAAGCCTAAAGTTTGGAACGGCTGCTTATAGCAGCTACACCATAGCAAAGTGACTGAGCTACTGGCTGTCAAGATGGGACACTCCAGCATTGCTCAGGACTGACCTGCCTCGTGCTTCTCCTTAGCTGTGAGCAGGTCAGCGCACCCCCGAGATACACCTTAGCACAAAGCCCATGAAGACCTTGCTCACTCCACCATTCCCCAAAGAGCTTATGAAAAACAGCTTCAAGTTTAACCTAATTTCTGTGTGTTAAAAGTAGTTGCCCAAAGGTAGTTACTACATTTGGCATGTGCAATACCACTGACTCTGTAGTCTCAGAGAAACTACTGTGAGCTACTAATGAGTTTTTCAACACCACAACCACTTACATTGACTGTGTGCTTTTGTCTCTATTTCTAGTTTCAGAGACCAACTTGTGTAGGTTCTGCTCGTTCCATAAGACTGCCAAGAAAGATGGAATACACAAGCAATGTATCTGTTAAACATCTCCTTTCCTAAGATAGCAAGAGCTGAACAAAAGCCCATTTTATACGATGTGCCCATGTGTTAGCCTTGGTCACTCAAGATCATTGATTTTACCAACATCTCAGTTTCAGACTGCAGACCAACACTACCTATGGCTGTATTATTTAAGAATATCTCTTCAGTGCTAAGACACGCACTCTTCTTTAAATGAACAGTTATACTACAGATGGCAAACCTCGAAACAAAGCCTGTCACTTAAAGCATACCCCTGGCCTACGACAGATTGTGAAATCTGAAGACGACAGGCATATTTAAGGCACTGGGACTTAAGACAATTTCTAGTAACTCGTATTTCTACTTGTCATGTATCAACATGCCCAATGCTCAACTGTGCACCACAAATTTTTGAGCCCCTAACCTAGAAAGCAGTAATTAGCTGCTAGTTCAGAAGCTGAGCTCTGGTCCTCCTCAGAGGAGCGGCTTGTCACTGGCAATCTCAGGCCACTTCAAGTCACTGAACCTGGGCCATCACTGCTGTGACGCAAAATACAGGGAAATTGTTCGCTTAATGTTAGAATTTGGTTTGAAAAATCATGTTTACTCATCCAGGGCACCGCAGCTGGATTTGTTTGCTTATCACCAGCACAGCGAGAACTGGTTGTTTTTAACGAAGACGCAGGCTGTGCCATCTCTGGAGTTGCTCCGGTTTTCAAGACCTAAGTGACTAGATCAGATGCACGTGTGGCAGAGGAAGCCCTTTAACACCTAGCAGTATTATTTAAATCAACTTGAGCCAGGTTAGATATCACCAATATTACAGAAGTTGCCTGGAGCTGGTCTTTTACTCATCTCCAGCACTGAAACTGCACCAATATCACATTTTGTTGTTGCTGTTAGGAAACAGTATTTTTTCAAACAAACTACAACCAAAATGTTTCTAATTTGCTCTAACTAGCTTGGCCATATAGCACAAACATGGCATCCTATCTGTTGAAGGAATGGTTAAACCATAGAGAAAGAGCTTTTCACTGGAGAGATAAAAATACAGGATGCAAAACTACGAAGAGGCAAGTTTCACCAGTTCTTAGAGCACTTTTTGTCTCCAGGCAGAATTTGGGAGGATTTCAGGCACTCACATATTTAGAGGCAGAAAAGCTATTAGCAGGCCAACTGCCCTAAGTGTCACAATACCGCGAAAAGCTGTTGCAGAACACAAGGTATTACTTTTTTTGTATTTAGGAACTCAAGTAAAACTCTAACATACAGCATTTTAAGCCCTTTCTTTAGTTATTGCCAGCATATCCCATCTTCCCAACACCACTTCATGCTGAAAGGTCTATTTTTCAACGTTTAAAGAAAAGAAAGGATGGAAGAGTAAGAGAATACTGAATATAAACCTATTCCCATTAGTGCTGCAAACGTGCCGAGCGCCTGATTATGGAGACATGTCCAGAACATGACCTCAGATGTATTTGGCCCATCCCGAGTGTTATGTGAAAGGTGAAACGTGTTACTGTATAACCTATTACTACCAGCTACAAAATATTTAGAAAGCCTTTAAGTGACCTCTTTTCAGGAAATCTGACAATATGGCCAAGGGACAAAAACCTCAAAATTTTAGCTTTCCAGTTGGGGCGGTTAATTTTTGTTAGTTAGCCTTTTTAAAACAAATGGCTGGAAGAACATTCGTCATTTCCATATGGCATGAGGAACTTCTAAGCAGCACTGTGTTTGCCTGAGGATCTTGTCCCAAAACAAGAAGGTTCATGAGCTGCAGAGGTGCCGAGAACTTCCTTGCTAAGCTGTCCGGATACTTAAACTTTTCCTCCTGCTTAATTAACTTGTAAATCCATGTAATTAAGCATTTGAGCACACAGGCACTATTTTAATCCAACACTCTAAAAATTTTCTACTGTTCACACACTCTGGCATTCCTAATTAACTTTTTTTTAATCAACATAATTGGAGCCAAGCACGTGTTTTTCATTAAGGCCTATTCACAAGCTTCATAAGTTTTAGCTACTCAATTCTTCTGAGAAGTAAAAAAAAAAAAAAAATTCATTTCTTCCCCAAAAAGCAGTTTTGATAGCAGAGAGATCAACCACAGAAGTTCTCATTTTGTAGTTTTTCAGGAGGTAAGGGTTGAGCTAGAATCTGCTCTCTCAACCGATTTTTGCACTGTACAGCTGACCACAGTGGCCATGCCACACCTGGCAGCACATGGTACCATCGGAAGAACTGGGACGCAGACACCACCATCACCAGGACTTGCTTCCTTTATCCGAGAAGTTTAAACAAAGCCAGTACAAGCTGTTCTTCACATTCACACATCTCGTGAAAACATTAGGAAGCCACATGTGCAGCTTGTGAATTCTTACTACAGACAAATACCGTATCATGAGAAAGTCTTCAAAATGTGGGATTTATGTGACCAGATGCAAACCTTTACGGTGTAGACACCTCCCTATTCTCTTTATAGCCAACGGGCAGAAGCAGGCAGACAGCAACTTATTTCCTCCCAAAGTAAGTATCCCATCAAATGAATCACAACTCCAGTTATGCCCATCCACCTCTTCTGGTTTTAAGTAGAACATGCTCTCACCAAAACTATCTCTGGAAAGAGTTCACAGGCGAGTTACTCAAGCTCGGACTCCTGGAGGAGGTGGCAAACCAGACTGCTTGGTAGGAGAAAAAGGACACCCGACAAAAAGAGACTAGACATTATTTTAAGAGAAATAAATGCTATCACCAGTCTTTTGAGCTAGGAAAGCAAGCAGTAGAGAAAGCGTGCCTCTGAAAAAGCAGAGATAATGTGAAAGAATAGAAAGAATTCAGGACTATGCAGAAGACTTTTCCTCAGTTTCGGAAGAACTTTCCTAGCTAGGAAGGAAACCAGCAAAAATAACACCTGGGTATGGTCACAATTTGTAAGTTCTAACTTTTGCTGGAACTAGACAGCACAATATATATTCCTTACTAGGGTACACAGAATTCACCAAAAGATAAGTCAGCAGCAGGCCTGGTGCCAAGGCCCGGAAAAAAACCCGTTCCTTTTAGGACAAAGCAAAAAGAGAGGAGGATGTCTTAGCTCAGAGGCAGGGCTAAGCAGGAGCTACACCCCACAACATGCCCCAAAACTGTAAGAGACAGTGCCTGGACTCTCACCTTCCCGAGACCGAGGGAAGTGCATGGCTCCAGCAACCAGGTTTCAGCGCAGCGCTGGGGAGCAGCCCGCAAGAGGAGCTTTATCAAAGCTGACGTCTTCATTTCTTGTCAGCTATACGACAGACAGTCAGGCACTTTCAGAAGAAGGAGCACAGTTCAGATTGGACAGGGTTAGATGGGGCTCCAGTCGGTCAAGTTCATGACCAGCTGGTATAACAGCGAGTGTTTTTTCTGGAGCGTGCTTCGTATTACACAGAATTGCAAAGCAAACGGGGAAAAATAAAGGCATGAACAAAGCAACCAGGATGACCAACACACATTTTCTTTCTATTTAACAAAAACTTAATGTTAAGTAATACAAGAGTTCTCTTCTAACAGACTGCCAGAACGTAAGCAGAACTTTGTAACGTGCCCCTGGGTCATTTTCCACTACAAGTACAAAGAGACATTTAGAAAGCAGCTTTTAGTTTAAGTGTGCTTTACAGAATCAAGAAACAGCACATTTAAATTTTAAGAGAGCTTATAAAATAAAGATTTCTGAATAAACAACCTAGAGTTACCTTCTCCCACCACGTCCTTCACTACAGAGCGCAGAGCTAACGCTTCTGGCAGGCAACACTGACACCTACTGTCACTACTATCAAGTGGATTCAACTTTTACAACTGATAAAAAACTAAATGCGTTTTTCCAAAGACTCTCGAAAGAATATTAAACATTTATTTTTCAAGGGTTTCCTTTCTGGAACATCTATTACTGTTGCTGCAGAACTGAAGTTATCAACCTGTCGTGTAAAATGCCTTTTAAGTACAAATTCCTCAAAACCAACTTACCGACAGTGTTTAAAACTTCTATTTCTCCACAGCTAACATGCTTGAACTATTACAATTAAAGCAGATCTGAAAAAGGCCTTCTTGTCGGTCTTTATACTAGCATTTTGTGTTTCTTGCCACCAGAGCCACCTAAGTAACCACCCGAAAGTGCAGTTACCATACCTTTCTTATACCACACATGTGCTGGAAGTAAGTGGGTCCTGACTACGCAGTGCCTGTTTTCTGCATTACAAGGGAGAATTAAGCAAAAGGTAAATTCAGTTCAATGTTCAACACTAAAACCACAAAAAATCCTACACGTACACTTAGGTGTGTAGCTGTTTTATTCTAACTACAGCATCATTCTACCAAGATAAGTTTCAGCAAGTTGCTTTTTTCCCCATTGTTCTAAATTATTTCAATAAATTTTAATTTTGTTGAGGAGAACAGAGCAGGAGCTTACAACAGAAGCTCTCCAACAGAGAAGCTCCATATTTTCACTATTCGCAAGGCAAGCCCATGGGCCAGCTCCACAGTCAGCTCGAGTTCCGAGCACTCAAGCGTCCACAGGGCAGAAGCCCACAGGGCAGAAGCCCAGAGACCACCAAGGAATATCCACCAAGGCTCACCTCCTTGCTGCCAGCGGTAAATCGGCACCACCCAGATATCTCCTTTGCACCTTCCAGTCCAGAAAGGGTTGTTTGCTTTTTTTTTTTTTAATATTTGGAAAGGCTCCTTTCACACACGTTAAAGAAGTTACAATAGCTACACAGAATATTCTCAAAAACCTTACCTAAGCAAAGAGAAGACATCGTAAGAGTTACGAACACAGTTCTGATCCACCTGGAGAAGACTATTCTTCAGGGTACCTGAGTGATCCTTAAGGCAAAGAAAGAATGTTAATTTAAGAATTAAAATTTTTTCTACCTTGACTAAAAGCATGCACTCTTGGTAGGAGAATAAATGATTTTGCATTTAATGTATTTTAAATCTGTCTTCATACAGTTTTTTGTACGGTAGGAAGGAACAATTTCAGGTGGCAATAACACCAAGTCCAAGCCTGGCCTGCAACAGCACTTACCTATAAAGACGTTAATGACCTATCACTTTATCTGTGTTCTAGACATGGAGGGTGTTTTCTTGAACATCATGATCTATTATTGCACAAATTTTATGCGCAGAAACACCAAAGGACGCATTTTACAGTACTGCCAGTCTGCAGCTGCGTATCTGAGAGCCTATTCCGTGATGTGCCAGAGATGTACAAGACCATGGGATAAAACTCCGCTCTTTATCCCTGCTGTAACACGTTCAAAAGAACAAAACAACCTTAGTTCTGAATGATGTGAAAAAGTTTCTGGAAGTTACAAAAATAATCTTTGTCATTCTTAAGAGAACAAAGTCTACACTCTGCACACGAGGCATCAAAACAGCAACAGACGAACAGCAATTCTTCACGCTGTAAAGGTCAGACACCGAGCTTTTCCGTATCAGGCACAGCCACACGAATTCCTAGGGACACCACAAACTCAGCACTGTTCCTTCACATGATACAGCGAATCCCAGGTAGGTCAAACCACCTGGCAGCATTGTCAGAAAGTTTACAGATTGTAGGAAAAAAGGCATTTATTTTAGCATGTGAAGCCGCCCCAGCTGGTAGACGTGATCAGCTAATTCTCCAGCAGTGATACAGATGCACTCCCAGTACCACAATCCCTGCCTACGTATTCTTTCCTGCCTCAACAGGCTGTTCCCATACAGATGAAGAAATGCAGCTACATGTCATCATCTACTGACACAACCGTGTCAGCCACCGGCCACGCAGCAGACATTCCTTTCCACCAAAAATAAAGGTTCCACCTAAATAATCGTGAGACCTATACACAACATTATGGATCATATTGCAACAAAGGCACCACATCAGCTGCTGTCTCAGCTCCTCGTTTCCCTTCTCAAGATTGTTGGACCCTACTTGCTGAAATCCATATATATGCCCCCTGAAAAAATACCAAAATGCAGACACCTTCATGCTGCATGAACTAGGATCGTGGAAAACTGAAAAAAAATGCAAAACTAGTGTCACCATTTTACATGATGAAGTTGACCTTGTTTTAAGAAACATCAACTTCAGAAAGCAAAGTGCAAAATTTTTCAAGAACAAACGGAATGGCCTAGAATAACTAATTTATAGCTAACTTACAGTATAACTAGAATAACTAGGAAAGAATTTAGAGCAGCAACATATTTTTGCTTTTTCTTTTTCCCATGTGCTGCAGCGTGTTGAAATTCTCAGTCAGACACCAAGTGATCTATGTGCAAAGTGTTCTGCCCCGAGGCAACTCGCAGAATGTGCAGTGTTTCAGACTTTGTTAATAAAGGTTTCAGACTCAGTTAACAAAGAAGTTTGCCCTTTGAAATGGGAGTTTGCCTACTTCTCTGACACAGTAATTATTAGATACTGGCATGTGTATTTGTAAACACAGAAGGCTTTGCTTGTGCAAAGTGGCCAGGATCAAGCTGCTGAAAATAAAAACTAAAAAATGTGTATGCAGGGCAAGACTCTACCTGAAGTGATGGAGACCACACACTGCCGAGAGGGAGAGATGCAGCTTTTCAAAGATAAGGGTCTTTCCTGCTCCACAGCTGGAAAAAGTAGCTACAAGTCAGTACCCCTGAAGAATACAACTTCTTCTGCTCCCCCGTACCCCTGACCGCAGGCAAATGTTTCAAGTTATGGAAAACTGTAGTGACTAGTTCTGGTTTTATTTCTTTAAAGAGACAACAGAAAGCTAGTCATTAACTAAAAGCTACACTTGCTTCCCTAAATGCACTTTCTGAAAAAGATATCACTGCAAGAGCAAGGGCAAGTCCTACCGGTTAACAGCAGCAAGCATAAAACGGTTGAAAGAAAATCTGAAAGCCAGGAGGGCGTTGAGGAAACCAGAGAAGAAGAAATCTGGTTTCAGGAAAGCCAGTATAGTACAGAGAACTGATTTTGTTGAATCTGGGTAAAAAGTGGTTTGACACACAAGCGTGCAGTCTTGGAAAAACCAAGCAGATTCAGAAAACTGCTAAAGGATTGGGAATACTTTAAGTCCAGGCTGACAGCTTTCAAAAAAAAAAACAAAAAACAAAATCTCTGAAGCTCACATCTGTCTTATTCAAACATTGGTCCAGTTCAAGCAAATCCAAATGGAGTTTCAGCGTACTGAAACTCCATCTGAGGAGCTACTGGAGAGAGTCCAGCGGAGGGCTAGGGGGATGCTGAGGGGACTGGAACATCTCTCCTGAGAGGAGAGGCTGCGGGAACTGGGCTTGTTCAGCCTGGAGAAGAGAATTCTGAGAGGGGACTTTAGAAATGCCTACAAATATCTGAAGGGTGGGTGTCAGGAGGATGTGTGGCCAAGCTCTTTTCAGTGGTGCCCTTCCAACCCCTACCATTCTGTGATTCTGTACGGTTACTAGAGAGGACAAAACAGAGAGGAACAAGTGCTCCAGTGGTCCTATGCCAGAAAGGAAATGGGAAAATAAATTGGACACGGATGTGACAAAAGCAGCAGAACCCCGCTGAAATCTTCTAGCAAAACTGCTGAATGATTTACTACCAAAATGGAAACAAAGCCACCAGAAGTTGGAGGTACAGTTACGCGGAAGACAGACGCAGTTAAAAACAAAGCAGCTATCTGGGCAGCACACACGCGTATTTATGCTGAGAACAGCTGTACATGCTAGAAGAGGAGTTACACCAGCACTGTCAGACACCCACAGTAAAGCAGTAACACCCTTCAGGGCTCAGAAGGCACGCACAAAGACTTTTGAAACCTTATTTCCCAACTTCTTTTCTTGCCATGAGCTAAATATCCATTGCAGCACGAAAACTGCAACTTGAATAAGAACGTTACCCAAAAAAAAGTTCCTTTTTTTCCATTGTGTATCAGCAATGGCCAAGCTGCTTCTGGACAGAAGAAATGGAAGCAAGGTAAAATTCCTATTGTTGGGGATACAGAATTTCAAGGCTTCTTGACATCAACAGAAAAAAGTGAAGAGTCGGTGATTATATTCACAACAAAAGATGCCCTACATATGGTTCTTTTATTCTGTTAAGAAAATAATTGCTGTACTACAACTGCCTGCTGGTGCCTGCCTAAGGAAATGACCTTAGAATTTCTCCACTAGTATTGCTGCTAGAGTTTTCTACTTTGCTCCTTGACAGGACAGGAGCTTCCTACGAAGCACACATTTTGAGCACAAACCTGCATTTTCAAGGTTACCTTACACGCAAGTGGCTTGAATGTTCTACAACAGCAGCTAAAGTGCATTAGCTAGTGAAGTGGTAAGCTTCCAGTGCTTCAGTTTTAAATTAAACAATCTAGCAATTACAATATTCCTGTATGGGCATGTTGCTCTTTCTGTTAGATTACCGGGGAGATATCCATTTGATCAATAAATCTACAGTTTTCGTCAATAAAAACAACAGTTGTGACAGCCTCTAATGCTCCTGTCTTGCTTCAGTTTATTCTGCTACAACGGCCTTCAGGCTCCCACCTCCCTTATCGCAGGCTAAGTTCACAGGACAGAAAATGGGGATTTGCATTCCGCTCCAGATGGAACGAGCAATGCTCAGAAGTACATCTACTGCATGTTTTCAAACTCTGTGTAGATGAAATATTGCCAGAATGGTTTAGTCAGCTTCCAATAATTTTTGTACTTGGCTCATAAGTGGTCTTAATTACTGACAGAGACATTTAATACACCAATAAAGTGCACTTTATTGTAAGATTCCATAAATCTATTTTGGCAATTTAATTCACAGTCCAAAGAATTACTGAAGTAAAGAGGGTTATGTGGAGCAATGGGGAGCAGGGGAGAATGTGAATGCCGTAGCTTAACTTTGGACATATCAAGATGTGTAGAAATAGAGGACACTTCCAACACTGACTGAAGTGTCTTTGGGCATGAGGTTTTAGTTAGACTTGCAACATGGTGTTTGCACACATCTATTTTCATAACAAGGTTTCACATGTGTCAGTGCAAAGAAATGAAAACTGCTATTGCATCCATGTATTATCTCAAAAATCAAGGTTTATGACTAAGATGTCTTCAAGCATTATGAAGATCCATCACCACCACCACAAAAAGCACCCCAAGAGAGGAGAAAATACCCACACAACCAAGCACAAAAAGTATTGTATCGCAGTTTCCACAGGAGCAGAGCCACACACCTGGCACCAGAAATCCCTTCCAAAAATCCCTTCCTACAGCAGATTTCAGGTGGCACTTAATAAATAATATTCAGTATACCTACCAAAGGGGGCTGTACAACCCTTAGACTATCCAGCAGTGACATGAAAATTATAAAGCAAGACCAACCAAGAGCAGAAATACCCTTTAGGTGCGCGTGGCTTCTGAAGGTTACAGGAGGAGCTTGCTTGTGCCAACTGGTTTGGCTTGAACTGCAGACAAGTCACTTAAATACAGGAGGTATGTACTATACATGAAGAGATTTAGGTCAAGGAACTGATAAAGGAGGTATGTACTATACATGAAGAGATTTAGGTCAAGGAACTGATAAAGGAAGCAATTGCAAGCTACAGAGGAGGGTGACAAAATAAATTTTCAGCTCTTGCAGCCAGAAAGAACTGAATAAATTATAGCAAAGGAGAAAGAAGGAGATTGATTGTTCTCTACGTAGGCTACGGCTGTATTTGCAATTTAGCTACAGAGCATGTACCAGAACCAACACCGAAATGTACTTTTAAACCTTATGAGCCAGGCAGCAAGTCCTGACAACAAACAGTCAGGAGAGAGGACAGCGTTACCATCGTTGAATTCCAGCTCAGACTATTAATACTGAAATAATGAAAAACTAGAATTGCATCCTGCTTCAGGAAACCCGACTTCACGGCACCAGGAAGCAGAGTCTGAGCTGTCTATCAAACCGTTTACAATTTGAAGGAGAATCACCAAAATACCAAACACAGTTTGGAGGCTTGCACGCAGCCAGAGGGTTTTGCGTACATGGCCACCTCGTCCCTCGCTCCTCTCTCCCCACATAGGGATGGCTACCCCTTTGGCTGACTACAAATCTATCCCTCCCGTTCAAATCCTCACAAGGCTGGACTTGCTGGTTGTGGCTAACGCAGGAACTGTAGCCATGAGACAAGAGTCATTTTCTCTCCAGCCCATGACTCCTTATACAACTGATCTATACCACAGTACCACCACAAGTGATTTGGGATTTAAGAAAAAGCCCTTGTCAACTGTGCCACTTACAATAGGTACATTTTAACTTTTTCATCATCAAAATAGTAATCAGCATTGCCATGTAATTTGGCTGCAGTCACAATATTGGCTGAATGAGCACAAATACCACAGTGGAGCCTTCAGGGGAAAAAAAAACCAAACATGGAGTGAAACAGTTGCAACAGAGCAAATAAATAGCTTCCTATTTACAAGCCACAAACTCCGGTTTTAAAGAGTGAGAACCAAAATTTACAGTGCTTTTGTATTTGCCATGAAAATGAGTCTGAAAAGCCACACCATTTTTAAGATGTTCTATGTTTCAATGAAGTGTCTGCCTCAAAGAATAAAGTCAAGGCTTATTTTCAGTAACCAGGCTTTTTATGGACTTAAAACGCTATTCTTTACGGCTCAGATATCAATGCAACAGAGGCGAGATAACAGTTCTTTTCTGTCATGTCAAAAAAGTATTTCTTCTCAAAACTGTTTTAACCTTCTGAGCACTCAAGTGTGAAAATTTAAGTTTAGAAGTTGAATTGCATCTTGTCACTAGTACTAACAAGCCAGAACAAATGCAGGATACCCTCACCTTCTGCTCAAATGAAGCTCCATAATAACCATCATTGAGACCAAAAATAATCTCATTTGGGTTTCTTGCGTGTATCTGTAAGAAGAAAACAAATCATTTATAGTCAGATTACTATGACTTCACACTGCAAATGAGCATGAATTGCTCTGCTTGATAGCCAAACGCAGTTTTTCAGTGCCTGTAATTCTAGATATGCATGAAATCTAAGAGAAAATAGAATTTAAACATTAAAATGCATTTGCCTCACAGCTTTATTAACAGTCACTATGTTCCATCATTCTACCTTGAAATCAGAAACACTGGCCAGAGCATCTTTGCTATTGTTGCTATTGCTGACAAAAATAACTAAGAGACCAGGAAACTAATCAAAGAGACAAGCCTCTAGAGTAATTAGCTACTGATATTAACCTAAAATGCTACTCTAAATTAGGCTTTTGTGGTCATAGTAGACACAAATTAATGTTTGGTATTATAGCTAATATGCTGCTATTAACATAAAGAACATTTCAAATAAAACCATGCACTAGAGCGTATTACTTATGGAGCCATTTCTTCTATCCAGTACAAACACATGGAAAGAAAGCTACGCTCCGAAGCAAACTGGGTCTGGCAGCGACAGAGTTAACTTTCTTCACTGCAGTCTGAATGGTGCTGTGTTCCAGATGTGTTACCAGCACTGTTCTAGTCGCACACCAGTGGTTTAGCCGTCGCTGAACTGTGCTTGCAGAGCATCAAGGCCTCCCCTGCTTCTCGCTCTGCCCCACAGCGAGCGGGCTGGGGGAGTGCAGAAGCTTGGGAGGGGACGCAGCCAGGACAGCTGACCCAAGCTGACCCAGGAGATATTCCACACCATGTTAACATCGTGCTGAGCGGTAAAAAACAGAGGTCTGTCTTTGCACCGTGGCTGTTGCTGGGGGACTAGCTGGGATCAGTCTGTCGGTGGAGGTAGTGAGTGCCAACCCCTGCATCACTTGCTCTCCTCACCCTCTGCCCCGCTTTTTTAATATTTTTAGTTGTTGTTGTTTCAGTGTTATTAAACTTTTTTTATCTCAATCCACGAGTTTTTGCTCACTTTTGCTGCTCTGATTCTTTCCCAGCCCATCAGTGCTGGCCAGGATCAATACACCATGTGAAGCTAGAGCAGCCATTCCCTATAAAGCTTTCTTCCCAGGTTTTGAAACATCCCCATTAAAAATAAAAATCATTTAATTTTAAACTCAGAAATAAACTGTGATCTATTCTACATAGATCCTAACATTCAATCAAAAAGTGCTCATAGTAATTATGACAACCTATTTGATTCAAAAGGCACTGTATTTTTTGGTGTTTTTATTATTTATATGATATGGGTTTCTTTTTACACCACTTACTATAAGCTCCACAGTACAGAAAACACCTCACTTCTCACCTCTTTCAAAAGGCTACTACTGAAAGACAAATACCAGAATTAAAACAAGTCTTATACAGTAAGCTCCTTGGACTGAAGATCATTGATGGGATGTCACCACTATGAGAACAGATTAAAACTGTAATATACACATACATTATGATCTATGTCCAGTTAACTACATGTACAATCACACTGCTATTTCCTTGAATTGAGGCACTGCCATTTAAATCACCAAGTGCCAGCAGTATCGTTGAAGAGGCGCAGCCAACAACAGTAACTTAAAATCTTCAGCTAGTCAAGATTTAAAGCTGTGAAGTAAGATAACATGAATCTCTGCAGTCAGACTTTAAAATACACTCTTCAAATGCCTTCATTTCCTTTCTCAGCATTCTGTATATTTCTTCACCCAGATGTTTTGTTTCCTTCAGTAAAATGCTAAGAAAAACCATTGTCAGATTACCTGCTGGCCCAGATACTTTAACCCATCTAGATTGACCTTCCATTCGATCAACAGCTGGAAGTGCTCCTTCTTGCCGCCCCAGATCCTCACAACAAAACAGGAGACAGAGGTATCAAGACGATCAGGCATTATTCCAAAGTCCAGGCTCCTCCACGTCGGATTCTGTAAGTATACAAAGAGGGATAAAAATAACTCAAGCTGAAAGCAGTCCTAAAACTGACAACACAGAAAGCACAAAAGGCCACGTCAAAGACAAAAAAAAGCACTTAAGAATAATGAACATCAGACATTTCAAGGTCTGCAGAGAGCTGAAGCCAACAGGCTCTGCTGCTTCCTTATTCTGTCTTCCAGTGAGGAGAACTCCTGGGTTAAAAGCTACATGCTGTGAAGTACTTCAGCAAGGCAGAGCGGGCTCTGCCTCCTCCCATTACAAGATCTTGAAGGATTTACTTGAACATTTACTAACTCGGTTGAGTCAAATCAGGAACTTTAAAAGTGGAAGTAACATTCGTTTCCAAGTTATAATTCAGCTTCTGAAAACTAGGGTATAGCTTACACTGCAAAAGTGTAAAATGCTAACCTATTCCCTAATAATTAGGTTTGCATAATTTATTAACAGGTTTGTTCACATTCTTCTCCTTCTTGACTGATGCTCAGACATTGCCACCAAGAGCTCCTCGTCGCTCTAAGAGATCAGACTTGCATCTCAGCTTTACAGAAGCAGCACACATTAAGCAAAACTGCAAACATCTATTCCACTATAACTCAGATTTCCAAACACGAGGCATTCCAAGAACTTGGACTCACCTCTGATAACATTTCAATTAAAGATTTATGGAAACTGTTGTAATTAACCCAAGCTGCAATCAAAGCAAATCAATCCAACACTACCAGTGCCAAGAGCCAGAAACCAACTTCAGGACTTCCACAGGCGATAAATCACAGGGTGTTTGAATGCCAAAATGGGAGAGTGCTTTTTATACCTGTCTCCCTCCTCACTTGCAAAAATAAGTGGTAGCTTCTCCAGAACAAGAGCAAAAGGTAGGAGCCCACCACCCCATGACAGAACAAGCCTTTCATTCTAGTGCTTAAGCAGCTTGGAACAGGTCAAGCATCTCTGAACTGGTATTAGGCAAATTCGAATAAGATGCCTCTAAAAAGCAGGGAGGGGCAAAGTTACCCAGGAAGTCTTACAGAAGGAATGCATTAATCAAGTCCTCTTGAGGAGAAGGGATATTTAGTAGCTATCCAGGCACAAGAATACCAGGTCATTAAAACAGCCACAGACAATGTGTGGAATTCGTTCAAGACATCTTTTATTTACATTTTTGTCATACCATCTTGTATTTCCTTTGGTGAGATTCCCTTCTGGTTATTTCTTTTCCTGATGCAGAACAGGCAGAACTCAAAATCCTAAAGTCTGAAGGAAATTGTCTTTTGGCCAAACTAACAGCCTTGAGGATGCAGACAGCTTTTCCTCCACCCAGGAGGTTTTCAAAGCATTTACAGCCCCCCATGCTATAAATGGTGTAGTTCTACCTTGTCGATGCAGACGCCAAGAAGCCTGCTTAGCAGGTTTCCAAACCCCCTTACCCAACACACGTGCCATCCTGCTCCCACAAAGAGACCTACCCCTTCCCAGCTGTAATAAACTGTTCAGTTCTGGACCCTTCACTGATCTGAACTGGAAAATCTAGAAACTCTAAGATGTTGTCAAACTTCAGTTTCTTAAAGCTATTAGCTCTTCAAAGAATAGACATGTTCATACATGCAGGTAAATGTTCCTTACTGTTGACCTATA
>Ga0065711_1032906_pt1 | contig 26448 bp, 15 predicted proteins | sample Hoacrofraction12_FD_59098 | JGI IMG/M metagenome (GOLD analysis project Ga0065711, IMG submission 59098) | Hoatzin crop microbial communities from Cojedes, Venezuela - Epithelial fraction 12 v2 (version 2) | ecosystem: Host-associated > Birds > Digestive system > Esophagus > Crop | place... | reverse complement strand
GGAAGTTCCAGCTGAACCCGAGGAAGAACTTCTTCCCTCTGAGGGTGACGGAGCCCTGGCCCAGGCTGCCCAGAGGGGCTGTGGAGTCTCCTTCTCTGGAGATATTCCAGCCCTGCCTGGACACGGTGTTGTGCCCCTTGCTCTGGGTGACCCTGCTTGGGCAGGGGGTTGGGCTGGGTGACCCACAGAGGTCCCTTCCAACCCCGACCATTCTGTGACTCTGTGATTCTGTGGAGGTGTTTCAGGAGGTGTTTCTCTTCCTCCTTGCCCTTAAGCAGGAATCTTGCTGTGGAGCTGGGCCATTGCGTGTGTGCCTCACACTGGGCTGCTCTAGGAATATTAGTAAATCCATGTGGTTCATTATTATGAATCATTTTCATCGGCAGTATGATGTTAATACCAGTAATTAGTAGTAAGAAAATCAGCCTGGAATGGCTTTGTCGAGGGCACACTGTGCTTCTGACAGATACTTTGGTTCTGATACCCCAATCTTCTAAAGGGAAGTTTATCAGTAAATACATTACCCATATTATTGATCTGGTCTGCAGAGTTCCCTCTTCAGCTGTTTTAAGTTTCCCAGAGACCTTGGATTCAGCCACTACTTCATATTCTGGGAAGAATTTCCCTGTTCCACATCATGTGCTGTGATTCTCTGGAGGTGAAAACCAAAGCAGCTTTCGGAATACCTGAGTGTAATGTTTGATTTGTTTCGCCTGAGGTTACACCGGTGTCAAACATAAGATTGTCTCTCAGTGTTGAGACTGAGGAGTTTGTCTTGAGGAAGCTTCGTAGCAGTGAGTGTGGATTCTGGGCTCGTTTTGAGGCTTCCAATAAAACACTGCTAGTGGTGTAACGGTGTAAAATTAATTCGGTAGTCAGGCGGCCGAAGAGCTTGATCCTGCATATTGTCACGTAGTCAATGAAGTCTCTGTGCGTGGATGAATACTACCAGTGGTAGAAACAGTGCAAAGCTAAGCACTTCTGGATGTGATTGTAGAGGCTGATAAAATGCAGGAGAGAGAAGGAAACCGAGATATCTTTAAATGAAAACCATAATGGAAATGCTGAGCTCTTTGTAACGCCTAGAGTTTTGCATAGAGAGAGGGAAGGGGTGGGGGGAGGAAATACAAGCTGTCTGAAATCTTTTACGCCTATGTATAAATTTGGGGACTTGGGATCATAAGACCAGATTCTTCACTTTATGTTTGTCTGGAGATACGTCTGAATCTCGGGGTTGTGGAGGGAGGAGTTGGATGCTGTTTCGCACTCTTTTTTCCTATATTTGGGTTGAATTTGGAAGAACAAGGACTCCAGACCTGGTTCAGAATCCCCTGAAAATGTCAGACTCCCACAGATTCGAATGTGCTTTGGTCCAGGCAAACCCAGTTGCGACTTCCCCCTTAGATTTTAAGCTCGCTTGTGATATTAATACTGAAAGAATGCACTGCAGTATTTGTTGGCTTCAGTTGGAATTCAAAGCACTGGCTTTAACCTGCAATATGTTGAATGTTTTGGAGCTGCTGGCGTGAGACATCATCTCTTTTCTCTGTCACGTTGCCATCCATGAGATCACCAGAGACGCTCGGAGCTGGCGAGCGCACAGCGTGAAGCAGATGCCTGCTGAGAACCTGCCTCTGGGAGGGCTTTCACATCTGGAGTTAGCCCTCGTCTTGATCTCTTTGTGCCCTGCTCTGTCAAACTTTCATCCAATTCACAAAGCCTGCCAAGAAAGTTGTGAGCTGAGGCAGGCGTATGCCTGTCTTTTGTATGTTGTGGCTTTTTTACATTACTTTTGTAATTAGGAGATGGGGCGCCTAGTGTTGTCCCAAAACCTGGGGTTCGTTTACGCGGTGTGCAATGCGCCAATACACACACAGAGCAGAGGTATTTTATTGCGTATTTGCGCAGGTATGGGTGTCTGTCCCAAGACAGCACCCCTCATTCACAAATCTACAGTCATTTATACACTTAACATTACCATATTCATCTTCCTAATGCATATGCATCATTAGTCTATTTAATAATTGGTTAAAACCTTCTCGCCCAGTATGTAAATCGGTAGGCGTGCTCAGTTTCTTCATCTTTCGGGTCTGGGGTGTAGTTGTGGTTGGTGGCTTGTGGGTCAGTGGTCGCGATCGACCCTTGCTGGAATTACCTTTTCCCTACTCTCCTCCGCTTATTGGCAATCTCAGCAGCTTTTCGTAGCTCGGTAGCTATTCTGGCAATTCATCACTGTCTGGTTCTACTTTGGACAAGCACATCTTGCTCATGAAACAATAACACATTGTTCAAGATCCTGTTTCTTAGTTCTTCTAAACTTAGTATAGTTAATTTTAAACTTACAAAATTACAAAACTTTTAACTATAGTGAGGGTAGGGCTTTACAAAAATACCTGTTGCAGCAATAGCCTGGTTAGTTTCAATTATTATTTCGCATTTTGATTCCCCTTTTGAATCCTTAGTATACTAGCATGATACCTGCACTGGCCTTTAGCCATAAAGGAATAAAGATGGAAGCAAACAAATCTTAGAGCAAAAAGGACTTGCATTTTAGTCCAGTCAGGAATATCAGTGACTGGGGTCTCTGGATCTGTTTTAAACAGTAGCAAGTATAAACTGGGTGGAAATTACCGCATTTATAGTGTGTATAGAGACATATATATTGCAGACACTCAGATTCTTGGATTCCTAATCTAAACTTGTAACAGTCCCAGAAATGTCACCTGTGCAAATAGCTGTGTAGCATATATGAATTGCTTTTTTACTGGAGTTGGATAGAAAGAGTCCGTTGACTCTCAGGAATCCATTTACCACAGTGTGACAGCCACAGATATAGATTATTTTAGATGCTTTTAAAGAAGAAAAAAGGAAGATTTTCCAGTTAGCTCGTAGATGTCAGGGTCACGATCCTATTCATGATTTTTAAAAAAGTAAGAAAGTGTTTTGCTGATAAAAGTGTGATATTTCATTGCCTTTTTTAATTGCCCATAGTTTAAAAGCTACAGCAGTAGTTTATATCTTATTTTTCCCTTCATTTCTTTCTATTTACTTGGATTTATAGCTTCAGTTGTCAAAGTTCTGGTCTGGTGAGAACTGAATTTCACGTGTGTATTTCACATTTGCGAATAAAACAACTGAATTCCTTACTTGTATACTCACTTCTTCACCAGCTTGGCTTTTCACATTTTTTTTTAAACTTTGCTAACAGCAGGCAAGATGTAGTGTTTCTCCTTCCTAGTTAAGGTTTTGTGAATTTAAAACAAAAGCCTATGTGATATTTTTAATTTAATATTTGAGGCTTAGTAGCTTTTTAATATTTAAATATAATTTAAAACAGGTTTTTGATGAATGTGTGTAAGTATTCTCCTTGGGAGTTGTTAATCTAGACGGTTGCAGTCCCGTGTTAACATATTGTGAGCAGAGGTAGAAAATGAAATGATTAATCTACCTTCTTTCCACTTCGTAGAATGAAGTACGGAAAGCCAGCATAAGGTATAAATGACTTAGAAAATGACTGAGTCTGTTTTTAGTGCGGTGCATGGCCAACCAATTGATATTTTTCATCTTAATTGACCAAAACTTGAATTCAAAAGTTAAAGTTTGACCACCTGAGCGTTGCTGTGCTGCCAGATGCCCAGACTTCGTAGATGCAAAAGCTTGTATTCGAGGTGCAAAATCTCCTATTCTTGCAGTCCCTGAAGGACCATCAACTGGCCACGCTCTATTCAGACATTTACGTTTCTAATCCCACATTTTAAAGCTGGCGTTTTTATTCACTTCTCTTCTTATTCAAAGCTTCAGCTGCTCCTGTGCCTTGTTAAACGTTTGCCGATCTCTGTACAAGAGGTGACTGCATCTCAATGATGCTGAAGTGCCCCTGTACATAACCCCCTTACTGGCTCATTAAGCTTGCAAAGCATTTGGGATTTCTCAGTACACAAACCCTGCCATTCAGGTATGGTTCTCCTGTCCCCTCGTGTTTCCTGTTTGCCTTTAGCAAGACAAAAAGCAGGTGAGAGCGTGCCCCAGAGCAGCTGGGGTGCACAGGTACACCTTCCGCTGACCTGCGCCAAGCGGCCACGGAAGGTGGGGGCTGCACCTCCTTTGGTGGCTTAGGCTGGTTGCTTACGGAAATAAAACTTGTGTTCCCACAGGGATTCTCTCCGTCCCTTTCCACCCCAAGTAATTTTCAGATTTGCTGGCCAATTGCCACCGAGTTTTGCCAGGAGGACTGAGTTTTGAAGAAATTGATTTTCTGGGTTTTTTGTGAAAATAGGTGGTGGTTAGAACAAAAAAGATTCTATGTGTGTCCTAAATTGAGAGAGGAGCTATGCCGTGCTCTCAGCCCTTACGATCAGAAAAACTTGTCTGAAGAAATTCAGCACCCTAATACCCTGGCATGGGGAAATCTCAGTGAACACACACAGCTGTGAGACACAGATTCAGAGGAAATCAGATTTTCTTCTGGTGTGAATGAACTACGTGTTTAAAAGCAAGGGAAAAAAGGCAATTTTCAGGGGGGTTCAGTCTGTTGGTAAAGGTCATGAGTAACTCACCCTCATATTCTTCTTTCAGTACTGCCTGTCAGGACATCCAACCTTACCATGCAATGTACTCAAGTTCAAATCCACCACCATCATGTTGGACTGCGGGCTGGATATGACGTCCACCCTCAATTTCCTCCCATTGCCACTGGTTCAGAGGTATGTTCTGCGGCCTGTAAGCACTTAGGCTGTGTCTTCTTGGGTTGGAGTTGGAGTGCTCTGCGTGAAATGGTGTATTGGAAGGAGGGAGGGGGTGAGTACAAACGGACAGCATCATCTGATGTCATAAATAGACTTTGTTCACTTAAAAATTCTCTTTATCAAAATAACGTCCTTTGGCTCAGTAGACGGAAGACATTTTATGGATTTATTGATTGGTTTTTCGGGATAATTTATTCTAAGCTTCAGTAAAGTATTGCTGCAACTGCTCAGCACAAGTGAGGTCACATATCTGTCATCTTTCTGGCTTCTTCACGCAAGATGAGATAAATGGGTAACTGAGATGGAGTGCATGGAGCCCTGCAACTACTGTTTAACCACCATCTTCTCAGGCTTTTCTTCAGGGCACCGACTAATGCAAAGAAAAAGAGCACTTAACAGTCCTTGTTAGTTGACTTGATGGCATAATTGTTCCCTTTTAAAAATGAAATAAATAAAAGGGCAATGCAGCTGGGCGCAGGAATGGAGCGGCCGTGAAACAAGAATAGAGTCCAGAAGAGAATCCTGAGATCAAGACTCCCCCTTCTATGCCCTAACAACAAGGTCGTGCTTTCCCAGGTTTTTAGCTGCATTTGGATATTCAGTTAGGGTGACTTATGTCTTGCATAAATAGAGCAAATAACGAAAATGAGGGGTTGGAAAGGTGGGAATGAGTAACTCTTGGTGATGGGAAGCAGTAGGATTTTCCACAAAAACCATTTAGTAACTTTGATCTGCGAGGAAACAAGTGAGGAGCATTGTGGGTTCAGGGGAGGCTTGACTGAGAGGGGGAGAATATGATTGGGAAAGGGAGTTTTCTAAGTGACTTAATGAGGTTAAAGCAGTTTGTCCAGCACTTCCTATGATTAGTTAGTTTTTGGAGGGGGAAAGAATAGGCAGTGTATGCAATGTTCTGCAAGAACGTGGAGTTCAAGATCTGCTGTAGAGTAGGCAACAGATGCCTGAAGACGGATCAGTGTGATTGATAGTCAGTTTTTGTCCCATTCCGTAATGTAATTGCCGACTACAACGTTTAGGGGCAGTAGTAGATTTTGAAGGGATCCAGAAAATTTTGGAAATCCGCATACAGACAGAATTGCCTTGCATTCGCTTCCTCCCACCCCCCAAAGAAAAAAGAAATTGAGAGAGGAACAAGTAGCAAATTAGGTGACTGAACAAAGGCTTAAGAGGTTCTTTAGAACTGCAGGCATCAGCGCTCCCTGGGGATATGGCAGCTTTGTCTGCTGATAGCAGACCCTGGGAATGAACAGCCAAATTGCAGGTCACAACCTGGAATTCCCCACCTAACCCCAGAATGTCTGCACTAAAATGACTCAAACTCAATAAGAAAGGATGTCAGATTTGACCCCTGATGGCCCAGTGGAATCGGAGCAAACAGTTGGATTTAAATCAAATCAATCTTGTCGGTAAGGTGATTGAACACCCCTTACAGCAAGGATTGTCCTAAGCACATGGACTTGGGCAAGTAATTGATCTCTACAAAACAGATGTCCTGCGGGGAGTTGTGGAAACGAGTTAGAAACTTGAGAAGGAGTGTGGCTGCCACTAAAAAGTCCTTGTCTCTCTATAGTACGCATAGCTGTACGATTATGTATCAGGTCCCCACTACCACAGTGTCTAAATACCTCTGAAACTCAGTTGTGTATTGTCAACATAACGTGGCCAGGTGATAGAGAGCTGGCGTTATCATCAGTTTCCAGGTGGGAGACTACAAGAAGGACTGACTGCCTTAGGTCTGGCGTGAAGCGTGTAGCAGAGCAAGAATCTGAACATAGGTCTGTCAGATCTTAGGTTACTACCAGCTGTATGTCCTCTCAGAACCAGAAGTGTGGCTTCTTACAGCTAGGCTGAGAAGGACCCATGTGAAATCTTAACCAGAGAGGAGCTTCCCTCTGCTGTCTTTAAATCAGAGGTCCCCAAAGTGTGATCCATGAATCACTTGGGTTCTGCAAGTCTCTGTATGTGTCTGCAAAGGTGCCCTAAATTTTACCTCTGTGGAGCATAAAGGTATGACATTACTGAGGATCTTTGCTATGCAGCTAAATCCTGTGTCGTACCTGGCATGGGACTCTCCTTGAGCAAACATTTTGAGAGCCTGTGCTTTAATCTATAAGAGAGGGAAGTGCTGTAGTGTTTGTGTCATTAAAGGGACTGGACATTTTTTAGAGGTCTTTGCTCTTCAAAAAAAAGCCCGTCAAAAAGTATTTAGATTCCACCTTGGCCTGGAAATGGCAGTCCTTGTTCTCACCAGCCCACGGAGCATGTGCAAAATACCTGCAGTTGCCAAACGCTTTGTGCCACTTCGTGTACTTTAAAGGGGGTTTGTCAACTGGAATTTTCTCCCCTGTGCCAAAGTCAAATGCAAAACGGTAAAATGAACATGTGGGAAGCTCTTAACCTTTCCTGTCTAGCCATGACACACTTGCTCACATTATTTATGGGACAGTTCTAGCTATTTTGGATTAATCAATCACTCTATTACAATGTCAAAACTATGTCGACAGGAACTGTGCTACTTCTTGGCTTCAAGGTAGAGTCCTTTCTGTTCTGTGTTGCTTATTCCACTTTCACCCACACACAAGACCTGTCTGCTAATTTTGCCTCTCCTGACAAGACTGTATACTCCTCAGTGGATGCCAGGTTTAGTAGAAGTCAATAGTGCTCTTTCATCATGAATAAGGCAAAGAGCATACTAGGGTAAATTAGGAGGAGTAGGGCCAGCAAATCAAGGAAAGTGTATTCCTTTCTGTCTCATGTTGATGAAACCGTAACTGGATCCAGGTTTGGATTCCCAAATGGAGAGAGATGCTGAGAAACTGGAGAGGGGGTTCAGGGATTTCCAAGATGCTCAGGATCTGCAGCCCAGGACTACGTGGAGAGGTTGAGGGAGCTGGGCTTGTTCCATCTGGCAGAGAGGAGGCTAAACAGCCACCTGCGTCTGCTTGAAAGGAAGTTACGAAGGCGGCAGAGCCAAACTTCTCCACAGTGGCAGGCCGTGTAAGGGGTGAGTGGATGCAGACTGTGTCTTGAGAGGCTCAGGTTGGACACTAGCCTCCCAGTGCTGAAGTTTTTCTTAGCACTTTCGCTCATCCCCTAGAATGTTGTGCTCCGGGGATCTGCAAGACACAGCTGGACAAAGCCGTGGCTGACCTGATCTCCTGCTGGCTTTGAGACATTGGGCTGCAGCCCTCCAGATGTCGCTTCTAATGAAGGTTTCTGTCCTCTCCTCCCTTGTATGTCGAAGTTGTTGCGTATCGGAGTGGTGTGTTCTTGCTTCTTCCCTGCTTTTGCCGTAGCTCTTTTAGTCTCTGCGTCAGTTCTCAGCCCCCTCAGTCTCCAAAATACTGCTTTTAAATTGGGCTTTTGAGTGTGTCAGTGGGGTTTACATTTACCCACCTCATCTTTTTGATCATTAGATTTCTTCAGACTTACTCTTTATCCTCGAAAGGGGTTTGTGCTTCTCTGGCATAGCTTCTCAATAACATGTCCTTCTGCTCTGTTACCTTCTGTCTTCGCTCCTTGAGTCTTAGATTTCCCCTTTTTTCTTCCTTGTGGCTTTCTGGAGTGCCAGTTAGGATTTGTTCTTTTATATGGATGTTAGTCTGCACACAGCATTCCTCTAAGCCATTGAATCACTTGCTGTTCTCAAGATCTTAAGTTTGAAAGCCCTTACAGCTTAGAAGCATCCCTGTCTATAGTGCTTAGTGCACAGCACTTGCGGATTTCATTGCAACAGGGTTCTCAAGTTCTGTCTCCAAATCTGAGGTTGTTGCAGGGCTTGGTTCCAGGCAGGTTCAGTTCCATTGTTTCTTCAACTTTTTCTCTTTTGGATTTCTGTAGGTATGCCCAAATCTGGGCTGACAGTGGTTTTAGTGCCAAGTTGGCACTCACAAAAATCAAATGTCATTATGAAGTATGTCAGTTATGACAGCAAGAAGTGCTGCAGCAATTACTACTGTAAACTCAGGATTACAATGTCCACCTTGAAGTTTCTTTATTAGCATTTGAAACAGTTTAAAAAAGGAGCCTTGCCATTGCTGACTGGTACCAGACCTGCCAGCTGAACACAAGCTGTTGGAGCAAACCTCCTTGCCCCTTTGTCCTTCCAACACGGGTAAATACATTGTGCAGCTCTTGGTGTGGGTTTTCGGGATGAGACCGAAGTGTGAAACCATGATTTATGTGGACATAAAATCGCAACCTCTGTGTGCATAAATGACTTAGTCCAGAGCACCCGTCTTTCCCTACCGTTGCTAATGGGAATATTTGTCGGCTTCTGTCCCAGAGCAGTTTTACAGTGCTTTGGTATTGTTGCAGGCATAGAGATTGTTGCTGCCCTAAACCTGCTTCTGTTTATACAGCCAGTTTCACCACAGGGCAATGTAAGCAGCGCTAAGCCTTTTTGAAATTCTCACCATAAATGACTAAAATCAAGCTCCCTGTGTGCGTTGTCCTCTTACTCTCTTTACTTATAAGTGTCATAATCATGATTTGTAAAAGTCATTTCAGCGAACGCTTAAACACAGTGAAACTGTCTGTCTGTTTTATTGAGATTGTTAGTTCCCTGAGACAGAAATGGTGTTCTCTTCCTGTATGACACCAAATAGGTCTATGCTTAGCAACTGATAATGATATCATTAATATTGCAATATTTTTTTTCTCTCTTTCTGCAGCCCCAGGCTGTCCAAACTTCCTGGTTGGGTTTTGAAAGATGGAAGCACATTTCTGGACAAGGTACTTTACTGATGGTTACAGTTTTCTTGCCATGCAAAAAGCTACCTGACAGGTTAGGAGCTTGCACTGCAGGAGCGATGCTTCCATGCTGACTCATCGCAAAGCTTGCTGTGTGTACCCTTACTAGCCATGATGTCCTTGTAGAGCAGAACATTTTGAAACAAAATGCTAAAAGCAACTCTGAGGCTTTCAGTCTTCAGAGGTAGCCTAGTTTTTTAAAAAATCCTCTTAAAATACAGAAATCATCAGTATGAATATTTTCTTATTTCATGGAGCTCCATAAATAATAGTGCTTTGCCTTCTTAGAGTGCCTTTTATTCAACAGCCTCACTTTTCTGACACTAAAGCTTCATAGCATGCTTATAAATGAGGTTGGCATCATACCCTTTTTTAGGCAGGAGAACTGAGAGAAACTGGATTGTTTGCCCATGGGAGGTCTCTTACAGACGAAAAGCACGTCTTTGGCCTCTGAAATCAACATGTGTTCTGCTGCTGGACATAGCAGGGAGGATATTATCTCCAGCCTCCTAATTCTAAGACACAGGACCTGCTCAGCTACATGAGACACATGGAATTTTTCTTTTTTTCCCCCTCTTTTCATTACATTAGTTTTGTAGGCAGAATTTATCCGGGACTTCAACCAAAACTAGGCACTGCAGCATCCAGCTTGATCTGCCATAGGGGAACAAAGAACACAAAAATATGTCAGAAGTTAGTAAAATAGGCAGATACATTTCAAATGTGTGCGGCGATAGGTATCAGTAGAGAAAATACTGTTTTAATAGACTGTTCTCTGACTATGTGAACTTTAAAGGAAAACGGTAATAATAGTTGCTTTTGTAGAGGACTTTGAGGTGGACAAAATGGATTGATGTGATTTTTACACGCAAGGGAGCTAAAGATCATAGATTAAAGATCTGATTTTAGTTCTCGTTGGAGACAAAAGAAACTGTATAGGCAGCATTTCTGTTAGTAAAATAGTAACAGCTCTATTCAGAGCTCAGGCTAACTGGCAATCGCAGAGCTACAGAGGCTCAGTGACAGGAATGGAGCTGCCCAGTTTGAACTGGCTACAATTTGTTTCTCCTGAACCCCAGCCTTGGTCTCAGAGGTTTGGGCTCCATTCTGTCCAAAGAATGGGTAGGCTGTCAGTATATTTTTATAGGTGATGTATTTACATTTCTGCAGTACTGCAGCTGCAGTATGTGCTCAGGAGAAATCTTCAAACTCGCACAGCGTGAATGGAAGTCAAGTGTTAAAAATTCAAAGGCAGCATCTCTTACCTTCACCTTGACCATTGTAACTGCTTGGAATGGTAAATTCTTTGACCCGTGCTGGAAAAAGGCAAGGGAAGGAGTCAAAGGGGGCTGTTTTATCATGTCGGGCGGACATTCCTGTTATAGCACTCTCTGGATGACAGTTATAAAACTGAAGTCCTGGAGAGGCATTGAAATTTGCTGCGATCTAGTTTTAATCATTTTGAACTCCCTTGAGATGAGGTTAGGAGACTTCTGCCACTAGATGTAATTGCTCATTCGTTATTAGTTGGCAGGTGCACTGTAATTATTAAGAACTGGATTCAATCTTTAATTCTGTCAGTCTGAAACTGGCCGAGACCACTCGCTTTGGGACAAGCAAGAGGATCATCCACAAGAGAAGGCAGAGTGGGTGATAGGTAACCTGTGAGGTGTGTTAGGACTAGAGTTGGGAATATTTTTGTTCCATACAAAATCCTGAAGAATGTGACTTTTTATGTGACAAAGATTTCTGATGTCAGCATTGAAAGAGGAGGAAGAAAACAGGGACTGGAGATCCAATAGAGATAAGTCTAACAAAAAGTGCAACGTGGCGCTTAGATCCCCCAAAGATGTTTCATCAGATGCTCTGAGACAGGGGCTAAAAATTCAATTCTGCTCCTTATAAGACAGAAAAGGTTTGATGTTATTTGGAACTAAAACTAAATTCCAAACTTGTAAGATAGCCAGGACACTATAAAGGTGCAGTGCACAGCTTCCAGGTCAGGAGAGCAGCAGTTCAAAGAAGAGTGGTCTTCATGACCCACTTTTCAGTTCATACTTCACTTTTGATTCTAATACACAAAGTCAGCTTGCATTGTTACAGGTTTCCCAGCCAACGGATCTGCAGTTGGAGGAGCAGAGAAAATGCAGCTTCATAGGACAGCATGGCCCCAGCTAAGCCAGCCAGGGTCTCTCTTCTTACCTGCCAGAGCACTGTCTCTGTTCCTCCAAACGAGGATCTGATCCCTTGAAGTGCCAAGCAGCCTCAACTCGCATAAAAACAACTTCAGCAAGTCTGCTTACAGCAAGTGGTATCTGGAAGGGGGATAAACATAATGTAGTAACGGGCTGGATATTACCTGTGATAAAGAAAAGGTTTTGAAAGTGCAAAATCTGCTGCGTCAGAGTAACATTGCATTGTATTTTTGTGTCTTCTCTGATGTGCTTTTCTCACAGGAACTAAAGGAGTGCTCTGGCCATGTGTTTGTAGACTCTGTCCCTGAGTTCTGTTTACCAGAGGTGAGTTTGTTCAAAGCCTTACTGAAAAATCTGACTCCATTCAGTCATGTGGGAGAAACTTGCTAAATAATTCTTAAAGGTTTCATGCTAATTTATTAGTACTCAGTAAATAATGCTACTAAAACCTCTTCGTTGTTAAAGTGCCTCTCGTATCTATGACACTGGAAAAAGGATGGAAACAGCCCTTTTCAACAATGGTTTTGGGAGGTCTGGAAGGTCTGCCTGAGCGGATCAATATCTCACAGAAGAATAAGACTTAACTGTCCCTTTCTGTGGGCCTTCCAAAGACAATATGACTGAGCTGGACTCGATTATGACAGGATACATGTGCTGATCTAGATAAGGGCAGTGAATGAAGACGAGGAAAGCTGCTTGTCTCTAACCACAGATGCGTGACCTGCCTAGCGGAGCTCCCCTGGGGAGCCGACCGTGTGGTTAAGCCCCTGTTAGATTCTGCTGGGCGGCAGTCGGACGTGCTGTTCTGCCGGCAGCAAATTTAGGTTAAAAAGTTTTGCTGCCGCCTTAGCTGTTCGTCACTGCCTCTTTGAGGGAAGAACTGTACCTTCGTAACCACTGACGTAACTGCAAGCAGCTGCTTCTCAAGCTGTTTTTTCCAAGGATATCTGGGTTTAAACAAAAAGAAAGCAAGACTACTGAAAATGTTTGAATTACCTGGGCTTACCTGACTGATCAGGTTAATGGTGTGTGTAGGAGAGCTGAAGAAGTAAAAGCTGAGCACAGAGTGGTGGGGGTGAATGGTGGGGGAATAGTCTGGGAATAGTATCCTCTTTCCTCAGCTGTGTTCAGCCTGTGATAACATCAGTTCTTTGATTTCATGTTGGGGCTGTTTGCTCTGTCTTTCAATGCTTTTTCAATGCTTTTGGGCAGGGATTTTTTTTTTTTTTTCCTTTCTGCCTGACCTTGTTGACAGGAAGTACAAAGCGCTTCTGGAAGGCTGTTGTCACATTGCTGGGGCTCTGGCAATAGAGTTTATGTCTGTTGATTCCATGAAACTCACCTCTTTCAGCTTCTGACCCCTGTCACCTTGGTTCTTCTAACCCATGTGACAGGTCTGGTGCTAGTTTTGGCAAGTGATATCAACAGCTCTGTGTACGATTGCTTGTTTTCCCCAACAAGAATGGATATAATCCAGTCACAAAAAAACCCTCTTATAATTCTGTGTTCTTGTGTGCTTTCTGGTGACTGTCCTGTGGAAATGTTGTCTCAAAAATCAGGGTTCTGGGGATAAGGGAGGTGGGAAGCATCTGTATGCCTACGAAGTGCCGTTATGTCCCAGATCATGGGAAGGATGGAGTTTAGTTTATGGGTTCCCTTTGGAATCAAGGCCATGCACAGGAATGATCTGCTGGGGTTTAGGATGCTTCAGCTAGGCTGTCTGGTTACTTTGTCGGGCTGGAAAATACCCAGATCTGTAGCTCTACATAGAACTGATGTTGTGTTGCTGCTTCATTACACCACTGTCGTCACTGAATGTGACTCAGTTTCCCAGCAGTCCATGTTGCAACTAGAAGACAGCAACGAGGTACACATGTCACCATTGTAGGGACTTCACAAATGGCTTCTCAAAGGCTTCAGTTCCCAAAGTTCCCAACAGGTGCCAAGTCTTCTCCGCAAGCGCTAGGAATAGATCTGTGAGTGATTCCCAGCTTGCATCTCTAGCTTCACAGGCTTCGCTGTCTGGAGGAGGGTTCAGATGTCACGACCAGCTGAGTGCTTCGGCAGAGTAGAAGTGTCGCTGGTGTTTGGCAGCACAGTATGAGAAGGAGCTTGTGTGAAAGAGGCTTTGTCTTTTTCTTTGTCTCCTTCCATGCCACTTCTTTTGAAGAAACTTGTCTGCAAAAACAGTTAGTTTGAGAATCACAGCATCACTTCCAGGAACACCATTGCCAAAGAAAGCGAAGTTTTGAATGTGATCCAGAAGCCACAAGGTGATAAGAGGCTGTCTCAGCAGCAGAGTACGCTTCCACATGTCGGAGTGCAGGGTGCAGCCCTCTCTTTGCTTGGCAACCTTCTGGTCTCTCTCACTTTACATTCAGGAAACATTTTTAAACCTCTTCAGTTCATAGGCACTTTTAGTGAGATTGCCGCAAGTCCCAGGGAAGATTTTACTTTGTTTCAGTTTTGACACCTTTTTCATCCTATTAGTAAATGCTTCTGGGATGCTGGGACGTGGGATGCTTAAGCTTGGAAAGTGGTAGCCTGTATCCTGACAGCTCACTGGGCTGGGATTCAGCTCAGGGCTGGGTGACTCCCCGTTTGATTCTCTATGCTCTGGACACAGCAGAAAACCGAGCCGTGAAGGGCCAGCTTGGTAGGAGCAGGCGTCAGCAGGCTCTCTGATACCGTGTGGCGAGTGTGGTTCTGCCTGGCAAGCTTGGTGAGATAAGAGTGCCCTGTCATGAGTCTGAGGATGGTGTTTCACCTGCTGTACTCAGCTTGGAGATCGTGCCTCCAGCATCAGCTGTGATCGTGGATCGAAACCATGAACGCCTGGCTAGGAGTTAAGCAGCTTGTCACCAGAGCACTGTGTCAGCCCTCTGAAAAGCCGAGTGACCTACTTTCTTGCCTTTTTTATTCAAATTGCTGGACCAAGCCTTGTAATCAGATAATACGTGTTTGATGAGTGTTGAATTCCATTAGCTGCTCTGTAATAACTGAGTTAGAGGTCATATATCTTGTAAATTTCTGACTTGACACCATTTGTGTTATAGCATTACCAGTAAATATTTCTAATTAAAATTCCTTTAACAATGTGTGAAATCTTCTTTCACTCTCTGAACTGCTGCGTTAACTGTCACATCAAAACAAATTGGACCCACCCGTCTGTTTTGTTGTATGCTATGAATGAGCTTCATCTGCGGCTGTAGAAAATGGGAATGATAAAGATGCCAAGCATTTAGTTTGGGAAAATATGAGAATTATGTTAAGCATGTGAAGAAATACGATCTGCGTCCATCTCTCTCACTCCCCTGGGGTACGGTGCCACATGCCCCATAAAAAGTAGGAGACACCCTGCTAAATCGCTGCTGCAGAAGTTTCGGTGTCTGCGCAGTGTTCCTGCCTGAGGAAGCGCACGGTGTTCCTGCCTGAGGAAGCGCACGCAGCAGTTCTGTGATAAAAGTCTAGTCCTCAGGCCTCTCTTAACGGCAGCCATTTCATTACATGAAAGGCAAACCCAGGACATGGTTTCCTTTTCAGGTTTGAGAAGGACATAATTTTAGGGGGCTTTTTAAATAGTTCTCGTTAGTTTAAAGGAAAGGTTAATCTTTGCCACAGCTGAGACATCCCCCCTTCCCATTTTTTGATAAACCAATTACATTCTTGCAACATAAAGTTTAAAAAAAAAAGAACAAAAAGCTTTTCTGCCATTGCTTAAACTGCGTGAAAGGGTTACATGTTGCTTATCTCTTTCCTCTGTTTTCAGACTGAGCTGCTTGACCTCTCCACGGTGGATGTAATCTTGATCTCAAACTATCACTGCATGATGGCATTGCCCTATATCACAGAGTGCACGGGGTTCACTGGAACCGTGTATGCCACTGAGCCCACTGTTCAAATTGGCAGGTAAAAAGCCCCTTAATATTCTCTGCTCCTTTTCCATCACTGCTAAGGAAAAGGTGTAAAGGACAATATGGGTAAAGGAGTAGTGTCTAATGTTCTGAAGAGGCTCTTAGGCAGTAGCTGAATGCCAGCCAAGTCCTTAGTGCTGCAAATGTGTTAACTCAATGTTTCCCAACCTCTGGAACCAACTGTCTTCAGCATGTACAGTGGGTGCTTTGTGTTGAGTCTAGGCAGAAGATGTGGGACAGTAGATCTTGAGTGCACTGAGACACCTTGATCAGCAATTACCAAATAGCCAACTTCAAACCTTCAAAAACCATGAATTGAACATCTCTCCTCCTCCACTCTGCTCCCCTTAAACAAAAGAGGAATCCCCAATCTTTTCACCAATAAAAGACTTTAAGATTATTGCCTCATAGTTTTGCAGCATTTGAAATGCATGTAATCACTCTTTCCTCCACACAATAGAAGGGAATTTAAGCTGACTTAGTCCGAAATGGCACTTGAGATACGTAAGCTCTGAGCTCCAAAGAGAAACGCTAAGAAAAACAGCAGAAATATGAGACTAGAAAATGTAAGACCTGACAATGTGGTCGAAAACTTAACATTTGGTCATCAAATTTGGCAGTCTTTTCTTACAAAGTTGTCTGTTGATGGGAGAAGGCAATACCAAAGGCTGCAGGTTTGGCCCTCCGTGAAGTCTGACTGGACTTGTGCTGTGTGCACCTCTCATGCAGAACAGCTGCCGTGTTCTGTAATGAGAAACCAGATTAAGCCATGGTATCTGAACTACTCTGTAAGCACTTTAGGGCAGGAATCTTTGTCTATTAAAGGTCCTATGCAAACTTTCCACGCCAGAGTAATTCTCTCTTTGTGTAAAAACAAACAGAAACTGAAGTCCTTGTAAGAGAAAGGAATTGTACAAATATGAGCTAGAAGCCGACCTCTGGGGTATTGCTGGCCCATAGTTGGAGATAACAAGCGTAGTCTTGTTGGAGAATATACTGGTGTGGTTCTCCCCATCACAAGCAATTCCAGATGCCATTCCTCTGCAGTTAAATCTGTCCCTTCCTACCTTCAAGGGGAAGCGTGCGTGCAATTACAAATGCTGCTTAATTTTGGGCAGTGAAATCTGCAGTGCCAATTTTTAATGCCTGATACCTTTTGCTGTCTCAAATGCTGTATTGTGCGTTTGTGGATGAGGAGAGTGCACTCTGACAAGGTGCTTGGCCTCTCTTAAGTGATAAACAGGCATCAGCTAACAAGAGTTACTCATATATTTTGTCTGATTCTGTATGACAAGCAGTCAGTAATGAGGAAATCATCTTGCGCAGGAGAGAAATTTGGGAGTTGCTCTTTTGCTGCCACTTTCCAAATAACCCGTAACCCAGTGGGCCAGATCCTCTGCTGTCGCAACCAGGCAGACAGAGTTGGACTAGCTTGAGCTTGAAACACTCACTGGGGAAACAGGGGTAGTACTGGTGAGCGGTAATTGCTGCAATGCCTCTGTGGGAAGAATCTCTCTTTAAAACTGCCTAATGATGTTACAATTTGTGTGGTAATTTGGAAACATTTGCGACAAAGTTCTCTCCTGGGTGAAAGGCTGCAATCCGAGTTTACTGATGGTGTCTTTTCAGACTTCTGATGGAAGAACTGGTGAATTCCATTGAACGTGTGCCAAAGGCTCAGTCTGCCTCCATGTGGAAGAACAAGGAGGTACAGAGGTAAGGAACAAGCCACCGGGAAAGGGTGACTGTCCTGAAACGCGAATCAAAGTTCAGAATTCACTGTAATGGTGGGTCAGCTGCCACCATTCCAGATTTGGTTTGCTACTACCATTAAACAGAAAAAAAAAAAAGCCTCAGAGGTTTACAGCTATGACTCCTTGCCTTGGTTCTTTCTTTAATGTTTTGCACATCGTTGGTCTTCCGAGCAATCACAGAAGTTTGATTCTTGGAGGGCGACTTGGTAACAACACATAAATCTCCCCTGATCTCCCCTCACATAATTAAGCTCCTTGATGGTGGATAAACCAGCAGATTTTTGTATTAACATCATAAAAAGTTGTTGAAATTAGCAAGCTATTTAAACTTAATTATATATTGTCTTGGAATAGTTTTAATTTAAAATTATATTTACATTCATGTTTGCGGAAATGCTAAGAAAGTCAGGGCAATTGTTTGAGGTCACTGGTGGCCAACCGCAGAGCAGTGCTACCTTGCTTCCCAGGGCTGCAGCCTCTTTTACACTTGAACAGCAGAGGTTGGGTTTTTTTGGCTTTTCAAAACATTTTTTCAAGACAAGCAAACTGAAATCTGAATGAAAAAGGTTAATTGGAAACTCCATGGCCGTTATTCCATCTATACGTAAAAACAAGGTACTCAAAACTGAGGTCTGCTACATCGAAAATTTTGAAAGTCTGTGTAATCTAAAAATTTTCCATACATTTTACTAATTGCAGCTAATGCTTTCCTTGGAAATAAAAACAACTTCAGGTGCACAACATGTTCTGTGGAGGAGACAGTTTTGGTTTTACCACATTTTAAAGATAGGGCCGGTTGATTAGAAAGTTATTTTTAAAAGCTGCTTTGTGCACTTTTAATTGATCTCCCATTTTCTATTCCTAATTCTTAACGTGGGTTGATATAAGAATTTACTAAAAATGAATTGTTTCATATATTATAAAAGTAAAAGTAGTCATGATATTTTCCAATATCACAAAGCAAAGAAATGAAAAATCCAAATTAGCTTATGTTTAGCTATATCTTGTACTCCCCTGCTGCGCTTAGGAGCAGTCTTATCTCGGCACTGAAAGTCTCTTCTGAAGAAGGCAAGTAAAACACAGATGTAAACAAAAACTAACAACAGTGACGTTGATCAGGATTTTGTGCCGATTGATGTATACTCTGAGCAGAATAGTGGGTTGTTTTTTTTTATTTTGGAGTCTGCTGGCCTGACCAGAACCTGTCCTTAAGCTCACAGTGATGTGAGGAGAGAGAACTGGAGCCATTATTCTCGTCACACCACTGCATATGTTTTGTATGCATGGTTTAAAGGAGGATCATATATCTTAGAGCTCATTTAATGTCACTTTCCTGGTGCTCATATTTTAGAAAAAGTGCTGCCTAGCACTTTGTGCGCTGTTGACTATTCCAGAGGCGAACACAGAGAGGTGATCTTTGTTCTGATTCAACTGCTATAGAAGGCTAGAGTCTTTTTGCTGGAGCGGTGTTTAAAATACATTTTTCTGTCTTACATTGCTTGGGAAGTACTCTAACGTTGACAGTTCCTCCTTGGTACATCAAGTAGCTGTTGTGATGGTGTACCAGTGGAGGTAGTAGGAAGGTTTAAGAGCCCACCCCTGGGAACAGACAGAACCAACCCTTCCGTTCCACTGACAAGACCTCTGTAGAGCACAGAGCGCTGCCGCAATACCGTGTGTTGTTGGGAACCTTGATTGGATGGCAGGTCCCTTGACTTTCAAAAGTAAAATGCACATCTTGCCCAAAGATGAGATAGAGGCAGAGCAAAGCGTTGCTACGCTAGTGGGGATGGCCAGACGTAACTAGTAACGTTGTTCAGTAACAGAAGTCCACGTATCATAAACCGTGCCTCGAGGCCGGTACGAACCAGTGTTATCTGTGAGCTGGAACAGGGGGATAAATCTGAATTCCCTTTCCAGCTGTGCCCCACCTGTGCTCAGTTTCCCCCTTCAGCTCCCTATGCTTCTGTAAAAGGAGCTCCTATCCACCACAGAGGGTGTACAGGGACTTAATTAATGTTTGCAAAGTGTTTTGAGATTCCTGGTGACAAGTGTCATGCAAGCGTGAATGAAACTGATTATTATAGCACGTGAGCAAACAACTACTGATCCACAAATTAACACCTGGCTAATAGCACATGCAGGGTTGGACTGACATCCATTATTTAAGAAAATGTGATCCTTGGTGAATTTTTTTTGAACACTTGGCTGTTGCTAGAACAGAATACTTATTACTTCGGAGTCTAATTTTTCGGGCTGATCAATCACCATTACTGCTTTACAGTTCAGCTAGTTCTACTCTGAATGGTTAGTATAAAACACAAAGTATTATCTTCTTCATTAGATAAAGCATTGAAGCATTTTAAATGCAAATACTGTATAAAATATAAGTTCATTATAATGGCTTACATTTTTCCATTATCAGGTCCAGTCTGAACTAATTGCTTAGCAAGTTTTATTATCATTGGTTTTTATTTTAAAGGAGCAATCTCATGGAAGCTCTATAGATGCTTAACCAGGATATCTTTCACGCTGATTAGGATTTAATGGGCTAAAGAGTAAGTTTGCCTTATGAAAGATGCTTTGTTGACTACCTGTTCGATGGTTTCTAATGTTTTTCTGTAAAGTGTCTGAAACAGGCAGTTTCGTGAGGCAGAGGAGTGGACAAGAGAGGCCAGCATTCTGATCTGCTTGGAACTGCCACCATACTCCCCCTTCAGACAAGAACCTGTTATGTTGTACACTTAAATATCGTCCTTGGCATCGAACAGGAGGGACTGTCTCTGTGCAGATGCCCAGTTAAGAGCACAAGCCTCTGAGTTTCTTAAGCATAAATTTTGTATACTAACCACTGGACCATGCTGCTTCATGATCCCATCCTATTTGTGGCTATAGGTTGGTTGTCCCAACATCTGCCCACGTCTGACTGGTTGTTAGGAGGTAGTCCATCATAGGGTGTTGCCGTAGTGTTAGTAGATTCACTCCAGACTTTAAAATATCCTCCAGTAACTCCCTGTACAGATTCTGAAAGGGTGGGTGACAGGTTGAATGCCAGCAGGGTCACATCTGAGGAACCAGCAGTCCGCGTTGGCTCTGCGTGCCACTCTTTGCTGAGTGAAACCACTGGAGACTGGTGCTACTGGTCTCTGTTAGGAATCAGAGTGATTTGCAGTGTAGCCACGGTGAAGGCTAATAGAAACTTACTTCAGTCACTAAGGACAATTCCCTACTTTTCTCCATTACCTGGAGATATATTCTCCTCTTCCCAGAAGAGAAGCTCCTGAAAGCATCCAACACTAAATGCTTCTTAGGGTAGGTTAAAGGCTTTTACAGGCAATTTGCTTCAGTGCAAGGGTGGACAACTATCCATATTGTTTGGCCTTTTGTTGCTTATGACTTCCCAAAAAAGACCTGGAACGCTTTGTTTGTTTCCTTAAGCGCAGTATGCTTTCAGCCAGCATGTGCTGGAATTACAGTTATCGCACTAGACCTGTACAGCAGTCTTGGCAATAGCTGGCCTGAATCCTTTTTTCAGTATCTTAAATTATGGAGGAGTTCACTGACCTAGTAGATATAACAATAAATTAAATTCCTTTAAACAAATTGATCAAAGAAACTTGACCAATTTCCATAAATCTTTGGAAATTGGTTTGAATTAGCCTTTGATTTAGCATTGGTTTAATATACAAAAAAAAAATATCCTATTCTTCTTATGCATTTGGCAGCTGTGCTGCTTCCTGCCTCGGTTCATGTTGCTAAGGAAGATTTATTTCCCAGAAGTTAGCCGTGTCTCTTACAGCCTGTGACATTACAGTTCACTTCTTCCCTTGACAACGCTGTCCAGCGAACTTGCGGTGCCTGTGAAGAGCAGAATGGATGGATTTTACTTTGGTGTAAAACATCTTAAATACTTCCCTGTAGGGGGTTTGAGAGAGCTGTGCAGTGTCAGCTGATGTATACTTGCCAGTATACTCTGAAGGCAAGTGGGGTGGCTGAGTTGAAGGCAAAGAAGCTGAGGTGCTCTTGTAAGAGACTGGTGACAAAATGAGAGCAGAGCCAGCCTTTGTTCATGATCTGGTACCTGTATTTTAATCACCAGATTGTGGCTTACTTTTGTTTTCAGATTCTTAGGGTCTGCAAAATAGACACTGATCCAAGATCGCAGTCATCTCTGCCATTTCTAGTGGTGCATTTCATGTTGACATGTCAGATCAGCCGACATCTTTCATCAGTGGTGAAAATACGATAGGAGTTGCTACAACACCTTCATCACAGCTACATCTTGGGTGAGAGGGCTGCATAGAAACAACCACAAAGAGATCTAATGGAGAGCAGTCTTTGGGGTGAGGCAAAATGGGCAGCGTGGTTCGGCTCCTCAACAGGCAGAAAGTCTTGCTTGTCACTTTGAAGCACCAGGCGTATTTAAAACATGAAGAAAAAAAGAGAAAATCTAAGATCAGGAGACTATAAATGGGAATAAAAGCTGGTGGTCCATCAGGAAGTTCTGAAAATGCCCGCACCCCGTTGATTTTTGCAGGTTGCTGCCCGTCCCTCTGAAGGACGCTGTGGAGGTGTCTATGTGGAGGAAGTGTTACACCATGCCAGAAGTGAACGCTGCGCTCAGTAAGATCCAGCTAGTGGGCTATTCTCAGAAAATTGTGAGTACCTGTAAAGCTGTCCTCGGGTCCCCAGTAACAACTTCTTGTCTCTCAGCTTTCCTCTGGAAATACCCTTCCTGTTGTATTTTCCTTCCAGATGCTGTGTAAGATCTAGTTAGCCTAGCCTAGGAAAGCGAGACCCTCAGTCTGCCTCCCAGGATGGGTTCTTGTTTGGTGAAATCAGGGAGTGTCCATTTGTTTCTCCTCCTCCTTGGGGAGGCCAATTTTAAGACGGCATACCTGCGGATTTGGAGTCGATGGCTGGCCTGCTGAGAGCTGGGAGGATGTACCAAATGAATGTATCCTCTCCGTCTGTAAGCCACATCCCCTTCTGAGTTACCATATCTCACTTCTGGGAATCTTTTGAGTGCTTTAGCCTCCACTTTCTTTTATACTGCAAATTAGGGATTGTAAACAGAACCTAATGGTTCGATCTGAACTTCAAAAACTCCTTTCCCAGGGTTCCCAGCTAACATTTGTCGTGTTGACTGTGTTCCAGTGTAGCTTCTAGAATGAACTGAACCAACAATTCTGCAGCTACGCTGTTCCCTTACGGCTTGTAGGCAGCATGGGCGCCGTGATACCTGCTATTGGTGCTCAGGGCCATATGAAATAAAAGGGTGGGTTAAATTAAATTGTGTATCCAAAGCTTTGTATTTGCTCCCTTTTCTTAAGCAATGGGCCACTGAACTTTGGAGACTGCTGTTTATGTGAAGGACGATTTGAAACACTAACCAGTGCTGCTGTGTACTAAATTTGGTGGATTTGGGTTTGTGTGGTGCTGCATTACAGCTGGTGAAAAAAGACCCCGAGCCACCATTAACATGGCTGCGGACATGAGTAACAGCTGCAGCTTTGTCTAGTGACTGGAGAGGTTGAGGGCATTGGGACTCCTCAGTATCCATGGGTGGTTACTGTTGGTTTTCAACTGTCCTCACAGTGTGGATGCATCTCACCTAATTTTAGAGCTGTGCGTCTGAGCCAATCATTCTTTTATAGGTACCGAGAAAGAGAGACAAATTTTGTCTCTTCCCAAAGCTAGCTTTTAAAATAATCAGACCCTAATTAACCAGTTAACCTGAAACTGGATGACAGCATCAAGAATGGTTTGTTGTCCGTTTTACTTGTCTACGTATCACCAGAATCTAGAGCCTTGGTTTACACACTCTGAGGGATGGAGAGGCTGCCTTGTTTGCAAGGCATCCAAATGTGTATTGAGATACTAGAAAAATCATTAGTATTGCATGAATCAGATACTTGTTCTATTATTCAGTAACCAGAAAGTAGATCACATTAGTGAGGTAAACATGGAGGCTTATTTTCCTTTCTCAAAGCAAGTATAACACATTAGTGTGTACAGATAAAGCAATACACTTTCCACACCTGGAAAGGAGACAAGTGTCAGGTTGCTTATGCTTAAAGCTGAAACTGAACTTTGGATTGAGTTTTGAGGGTGTTGTTTCTAAATCACCAGTAGATAGCATTTAGAAAGAAATAAAGTAAGTTTGAAGTTAAGTGTATGTTTTCCACAGCAAAATGTGTAACCCAAACAGTTTTATATCAGTACAGAGCTACTTGTCCTTCCTTCTCTCCTGCTGGCCAATACCAATGAAATTCTGACTAAGGGAGTATAGAATCTTCAAAGACGTAAAGCTCCTCCAGGCTTCTTCAGTACAGCAAAGGCAGGCAGAGGATCAAGACCTCAGTTGATTCCTCCATTTAAAGTTATGGTTCAGTTTGAACTCAGTTAGATGCTATAGAATTCATATGGAAGTGAGACTTTATGAAGGCCCTACCTCAGGAAAAGCTTTTCTCAGAGCTTGTGTCCTGTTAGACATTGGTAAATAAAAGCAGCAGGCATAAAGCTTGGGAAACTAGCTTCATGAAGGCTTTGAATAGCGGAACTAGTTTTAAAATTGATGTCACTGATGGTAAAATAACCTGTTCTGACTTCTCTCAGGGGCTCACTCAAGTTAATGTCTCTTACTGTGTGTTGCAGGAGCTGTTTGGTGCTGTGCAGGTCACCCCTCTCAGCTCAGGCTACGCTCTTGGAAGTTCCAATTGGATTATCCAGTCGCACTATGAAAAGGTTTCCTATGTTTCGGGATCTTCTCTACTTACAACACACCCTCAGGTACAGCCCCTCACTTTTGTTAGTCTTCTACAGGGGGAAGTGTCTTTGCTCAAAGGAAATAGAGGGGCTTATTCCAGCTGGGATCAGGTGTAGTGTCGAAGCTATACTGAGGTAACTCTGTTAGCAATTGGCTGGACTTATGGGCATTGGGAAGACATACTACCCTGATAAGTGGATGGGTATCAATAGTTACTGGGGAAAGATAACTAAAATTCTTTGCCGTCGATGATTTGATGTTAACTTCCTCACCAGCTGTGAAATTCTCCTTCACCTTAAATAGGAAATTTTCAACAGAACTAAACAATAGAGCATTAGTGACTTTTTTAAAAAATCCATATTTCAGTGAAGAGTCTTTACAGACAGTTCATGGGCTGCTTCTATATCACTTCTGAAACATCCTTCCTTGGGAGAAATGATAGCTAACTGGCTGCCAACTTTTCCACCCTGCTCTGCTAAGGGCAAAGTCTTTATAGTGCTGTAGATGTAATTTCCAGTAAATTAATTCTCTCTAGATCCATAAATTCTTAGTGCAAAGAATGACTTGAAGTTTGCAGTACTGGTGCTTCAGAAGTTGTCAAGATAGTTAAAAGCAATATTAGCAGGAGGTATTTAAAAATAATTTACAAAACATGTCAGGTTCATGATCGGTAAGTAATTTCCCCCAAGGTGAGTATCTTCTGACGAGCTTTGCTTCTGAGCATCCTTCATTTAAAAGCTTGATCTCAGGAGCTGAACAGCTGCAGCAGAGCAACCATCCTTAGCAGTACGGCTGTACTTAGCTGCGTGCAGTGTAACAGAGTCTCTGGATCCCTTTTTCTCATCAGCTTCATACTGGCCTGGGTTGTGCTCTTTTGTCACCTCCTAGGGAAGGAGCAGCAGTATTATTTGACAATATACGAGTGGAATGTTTCTGTGAGGAGAAACTTTGCACTGCAAGAAGTAGTTTGGTAACAGTGTTTTCCCTTCCTTGGCATGAAACGGTGATTCAGTTTATCGGGTTAGACTGGCCGTGCTTCATCGTTTCCCAAAGGTGGACATTCCTCTGGAAAATTCTGGTAAAGTCCCCGTTTTTAAGGAAATTAGCTCCCTGTGGCAGGGAACTGCCTGGTGAGAGCGCAGCCCCTGGGACAGATCCGCTCTCACTCACTGCAATCTGCAGGAGAAGGGGTGACAGACAGAGCAGTTTCTATTTGAGCAAGAGGAGGAAAATGTACTGTGAGCCTACCTGAAACCCTAGGGACCTACTTGTTTGCTAACAAGAGAGAAAACCGGGACTATTCACTCTGCTGACAGTGTTTCTTGTCCCACAGGGTCTCCAGGAGCCTCATTTTTTCGCATACAGTCCATGGCACTTTGCTTTATTTTATACTGACGCATGGTTTGAAGGAGGAGCTTGCCAGATAGTTGAAATTGCGTTCAGTTTGCCTTTTCCTTGTTATTTACCACATTACAAATGTTACCAGATACTATTTGCATGTCAGATATCATCTTGCATTTGCTTCCAGGTGGTTGTTGAAGACAATGGATAGTTTTTGTCCAAGTATTAATCCCTGTGAACACCAGTACAAGCTCCTACAATATGGTGATTCTGTAATGACGAGTGGTTTTTGTGAGCTGCCAACCAGCTCTTCACCTGTTTGGTGTTTGACAGACAATATGTAACGATAACAATATCTTGAGTGACACAGAGTCAAAATCGTGTTCAACAAATTAGTATTTTTTCATCAGGAAGGGAGAAGTTGTTTGACCTGTTTCTCCATAGAATCATGGAGGGCCGTCGGAATGAAATTCCCATCTTTTAACAGTGTATGAAAACAGTCACTGTGTTTTGTTTTCAAAATTACACCCAGTTAATCACCATGTGTTTATGTAAAAACATGTCCTGAGCTTTTTGAATAGTAGTAAAGCCTTAGCACTTTTCCAGTCCTCTGGAACTCCCTCTGTAGTTATTAAGAACAGGCATCAGTTGACCAGGCTCTCATCAGTCGTTTGTTTATTTAGGGTTAAGAAGACACAGATTATTTGGGCATACAAATGGAAAAAAGCTTCTTCCTCTTACATCTTGTCTAATATACACAGTAATAGCCTGGAAAGCAACGTTTCCTTCTCTCCAGGTGCACACAGGGTAAGAAACTGTAAGGTTGCATGGGGTTGTTCCTCCCTCCTGGGGAGGAACAACCCCATGCATCAGTACAGGCTTGGGGTGGACCTGCTGGAGAGCAGCTCTGCGGAGAGGGACCTGGGTGTCCTGGTGGACGACAGGTTGACCATGAGCCAG
>Ga0065711_1003772_pt1 | contig 26449 bp, 15 predicted proteins | sample Hoacrofraction12_FD_59098 | JGI IMG/M metagenome (GOLD analysis project Ga0065711, IMG submission 59098) | Hoatzin crop microbial communities from Cojedes, Venezuela - Epithelial fraction 12 v2 (version 2) | ecosystem: Host-associated > Birds > Digestive system > Esophagus > Crop | place... | reverse complement strand
TTTCTTTCCATTTCTCCTCCGCACGCCGGCGGGGGGAGGGGCGGCCGCGTGGCGCTTTTGTTGCCGGCGGCAGCCGAAACCAAAACAATGTTGTTCACTCCTTGTACCATAAGAAGATCTGACTGGAGACTGACTGTTAGCACAGTAGTAAATACTAATACCTGTTATTTCTGTCATATTCATGATGAGGTCTATGCTTTGTTGGCAAATTGAGATGAGAAATAAAATAAATATGGAGGCAATTAAAACCTACCCCTGTTTAATATGAGATTCTTCAGTTTTTCTCTGTAGCCTCTGTTAGAAAGAGAAGACTGAACTAGATGAACCTTCAGTTTAGTCCGGTATAGGAATTTCTGTCTGTATAAATACAGTCTAGTTTAGAAAAGGTTTAAACCACTTCTGTTTCCTCTTAAGTCTCTCACAGACAGCTTGGGAGATTATGTACAATACCCGTGTCTTTACTCGGTTTCCTTAGCCATGTTATAATTTCAAAGTTGATTTCCTAGAGCCGTAAATATGCTTAAAAATTTTCACTTGCAAATTTTCACAGCTCTTAGCTGGAAAGGAAAACATATTGTCAATAGTCATGTTAAGCGTGTTGAAATTCTGAAGATATTATTACTCTCTAAGAATTTAACATTTAAAAACATAACTTGAAATTTCACATAATATGTTATCCCTCAGTGAACAACAAGGTCGCTTCTAAGCAACTGTATGTGAAGTGTTACATACAGAAATGCAAAGGAAGTTATTTTTATAAAATACATTTTTAAAATCCAGAACCCTTCCCTCCCTCCAAGGGAACAAATTATTTTTTCCTCGAAACCAGCATGCCGCTAGATTCAGACTCTGTTTGCCAAATCTGAGTCTGGATGAACGCTTCGCAGTGAAGCCATAATACCTCGGAAAGAGAAAACACACATAACGAACCCGACAAGAATAGCAGTGCACACAGGGCTGAGCCATGGGAACAAGCACTGTGCCAAAATTAATCACTTCCAGGAAAGTACAACTCCTTCATGTTTGTCTTTAGTGCCTGCCAATGGTGCTGACAACTTTTAACATGAGGCAATATATTAAGAATTTTTTTGAAAACCTGCAAAGAGATTAAAGAATGGTGATAAGTCTCCTCATTCTCAGCTGAAGCAATAAATGGCAATGAAGTTTCTGAAACACACTGAAAAGTCTGCTTCAGCACACAAAAGTACTTGAACTGTATTTGTGTCAATTCACAGGAAAACTTGAATTCAAAGTTCCCGGTGGAATGTATCTTTCCCAGGATATTCAGCCACCTGTGGTCTTCTAACAATGTAGGCTTTCATCCTTTGTTGCACTGGCTGAGAAAAATATCAGGCAGAGTTCTGCATCAACACTTCTGCAAACCCACTTAAAATTCTTAAGAAAAGCATTTAAAAAAAAAAATCTTTCTAGGTTTTCATTGTGCATAGCATATAATCTTTTTCTGTGACGTAATGAGTAGTATTTGCTTCTCTTGGCAATTCAACTACCTTTTTTATTTTTCAGTGGCTCACAGGAGCCTCTGCAAACTTTACTGCATCTGTTGCCTCAAGTAAGTTTTTCCTATATATGTACAAACATCAGTTTGGAATCTTCAAATCTAAAAAGAGATTTAACCTAAGATTTATTGTACCATCATTGCAAGCTCATTTCTCGAATATTTTACATGTAGTGAAGGATCATTGCCTTCCAATTCTACTTCAAGAAAGGCATTAAGTACAGTCTGGTTTTGTGATCCATTACATTCTGCTTAGGAGTCTACTAATGCACAGCTTCTTGTACTACTGCATTGTCTCCTTGAGACTCGGCATCTTCTTAACAAGACCATCCTTGTCAGGAACAGGGTTTCCATGGCAACAAAATAGTAGACAGATTTCTAATTACCTTTGGACGGCTAACCTTCATTATTGTTCCATGACTCCACTGAGTCAGTGTTTCTGGAAATCACTCATTGCAGGCGATGTCTCCCAACAGGCTGACTCTGCAAGACAGGGAAGAAGCCCAGTTTAGTGACTTAGGAATAATAATGAGAAATATACAGAGTGATGAAACGAAAAAAAAGAAAGGAAAAACCATGCAACAGTACAACGATTTGAAGAAAGGAAAATGGGAGAGAACAGAAAAAGATAAAGTGGGAAGGCAAAACTGGACAGAAGATAACAGAATGGGAAGAAAGCTCAGGGACAAATGTAGGAATGACAGCTACTCTTGCTTCTCTATAAGCAGAGTAGTATATGTCAAGTATCTAATTCTAGATAGATACACAGAGAAATGTCAATTTGCTGTCCAGTATCTTGTTCTCTAGTCTTTGGGGGTCACTTCAGAAGTCAGGCTCAAGATCTTCCCAAAAGGCTGCAGGCTGAAGTGGACACTAGTTTCCATGGGCGATTGCCCGCACACTCCCTGAAGTGTGTAGATTTCAACAGAAAAAACCCAAAATACTTAAATCTGACTTTCTACATTGGCCTTTCTGGATCTCCACACGCACTTTGTGCAAATCCCTTGGCAGTCTATTTTGGCTAGAGGAGTTAGCAGCTCTTGGCAGCTCATTCTCAAAAAAGCATTTAGTAACTCCTGTTGACTTCTCTGTATGTGATTATCAACGAACATTTTCTCCTCTTCTCTACTGGTGGTACACAGAGCTTTAGACAGGATAGTATTTATCAACGTTATTGCTGCAAATACTACTTTTACAGTCTCAAATGTCATCTTAAAATCTCAATACCTGCAAGTCTCCGATACGGTTACATCAATTGCAATTGGTTCACACAATGATAAACTGTCAAGTCTGTTGGGTTTTTGCAGTTTTCCCCTTATCTTTCACTTTTTGAATTCTGCCACTGCTGTATGGAATTGCATTATTCCTTGGGAAATGTAAGATCTGCACAGTCTTTTCAATGAAAGACAGCATTCACAAGTTTTATGAACAGTAGAAGGCAGCTGTAAATGTATTCAGAAGCATGAAACAGAGCAATTTTCTTCCTGATTTTTATGTAAATAACATGTAAAAGGAGATGTGCAGAATTGACTGCAGATCTCCATGTAGTTCTGTTGTCGACATACACTTGCTGCTTTATACTTGGGAAATGAAAGTTGCATAGTCTTGTGTGTCTGACTGACAAAATCATGAGGTAAGAGTCATTTTAACATTTGTGCCCAGGTGAGTGCAAATGGCGATCTAAAGCCACAGTTTCTGATGGCTTTCTGGCCACCACAGAGTCCATAGGACCTTTCTAAATTTCAGAGTTGCTGCTGATGTTTAGATTAGGCAAGTATTCCCATTGAAATATTTGCCTTCCCAATTTATTTTCACAATAGTTTTCCAGGGAATTTCAGATACTAATGATTGTGCAAATTTCCAAGTTTGACAGAGAAGAGACATGTCAGATGGTAGAAGCCTTTCTGCCAGACCGTGAGGTGTGAAATCTTGTAACTATTGTCATTCCTGAATCAAGACCTAAGCCGAAGCTTACTTTCATCTGAAGTGTTACCTCCATGAAACTGTAGACAAAATGAAGTACAAAGACTACATGAAAGTCTTCCAAGACTGTCCAGTATTCAGAAATTTATAGTGGAAGAAGACGTGAGAGTAGGATTAGGGTACAACTCTGGATCTCAGATTTGCACTCCAAACACTCCAAAACATTTCCTGCAAGGAGTTGGCCAATTTTTCCATTCTCTTGCTATTTTTAATTATGCAACTGATGCAAGAACTGGCTCCCAAATAGGACAATAACATGAGTACTAACAGAATAAGGTATTTTCTAAAACTACTCCTCCCCTTTTTCACAGAAAAGGATTTCAGAGGTCTTCTGAGATGGGAACTACGTTCTCTTCATTTAAGATTTTTATTCAATAACGTGTCTAGAACTACTTGAAAAATTAGCTTTATTCTAGCATCCCAGAAATAACTTTCTAGATTGATTGTTTCGAATCTTTCAAAATAACAACTACACTCTTGCATAATTGCAAGGGATAGCTTGGTAGAATAGAGAATATAATCACATAGTATTTCATACCTGAGTCATCCTGGGGACAGAAATGAAAGGAAGCAATAAAAATTAGTCAATCATAAGCTTGAAATATTCTGGCCAATAAATTTAAACAGCCAACGCACTTTACATATATGTGCCACAAGCAGCTCCTGGTAAATTATGCAGCACCTGGCAAATACTGTTAATTCCCTTGCACCCAAGTTAATTGCAGAATCCAGCAAGCAATCAGATATGATTAAGTTACATTTTTGGAAACTATCAAATGGCTCAGGCTGAAGGAAGACAGTTTAAAATAGACCTTTAAAAGGTAGCACTAATTAGGCAAAGTCTTAATTCTCCTCTTTTCTCAGCTTCAGAATTACAGGGACAAATTGTCGTTTCAGAGCACTATGTGAAAAGCAGCTGTAATCATTGGGACTGTACAGTTAAACTGGAAGTACAATTTTCTCCTCCCATGGAGGATTTCTTTTGACCTCGTCTATAGTCCAGGAAGAAGTGTTCTACAAATAAAACAATAAAGATTTTTTTTACTGGGTCTTCACAGTGCCTTAGGACAAGAGGTCTAGGTGCTTTGGGGTATTTGCATAAAAGCTTTCTTCTTTAAAAAGGCACTAACATGGTTAGGGAATGCTGGAATATTCTGAAAGAAAGAGGTGGAAGAAAACAGTTAAGTAAGTAGCATTACTTGAGAAGAGATAATGAGTAGGGAGAGGAAGGAGATGGGAGGTCAGGAACTCTCAGAGTAATTTGGGAAGCTGTTTTCAATAATGCAATATGCAGAATGCTCTGTATCACTCAGATGATAAATTATCTCATATTTCTCTCTGACATCTCCTCTCATCCAGGCCCATTTTCCATTTTGATTGAAGTAACCTGTTCCTCACTGACTTCGTGAACACTTGTCTCTTTCCTACTTAGTATTGAAACTGTCTTATTTTTACTTTTTTCATTGCACCAAAACATGGTTCCCTCAGTCACTCAGAGCCCTGACCACCTCCCCTGGCCTCCCTTCCACCTCCTGTTTCCATTTCTAATCACACTAGATACTCCAGTTAAACTACTGAGCTCAAAACTTGGGTCACAACAACCCTGTGCAACGCTATGGGCTTGGGGAGGAGTGGCTGGAAAGCTGCCTGGCAGAAAAGGATGTGGGGCTGCTGGCCGACAGCTGGCTGGACATGAATCAGCAGTGTGCCCAGGTGGCCAAGAAGGCCAATGGCATCCTGGCTTCTATCAGGAATGGTGTGGCCAGCAGGAGTAGGACTATGATCATGGCCCTGTACTCGGCACTGGTGAGGCCACACCTCGAGTACTGTGTTCAGTATTGGGCCCCTCACTACAAGAACAACGTTGAGTTGCTGTAGCGTGTCCAGAGAAGGGCAAGGTTGCTGGTGAAGGGTCTAGAGAACAAGTTTTATGAGGAGCAGCTGAGGGAGCTGGGGTTGTTTAGTTTGGAGAAGAGGAGGCTCAGAGTAGACCTTCTCACTGTCTACAACTGCCTGAAAGGAGGTTGCAGTGAGGCGGCTGTGGGTCTCTTCTCCCAAGTAATTAGCAATAACATGAAAGGAAATGGCCACAAGTTGTGTCAGGGGAGGTTTAGATTGTAGATTAGGAAAAATGTCTTTACTGAAAGAGTGGTCAGGCATTGGAACAGGCTGCCCAGGGAAGTGGCGGAGTCGCCACCCCTGGAGGTGTTCAAAACATGTGTAGATATGGCACTTCAGGACATGGTTTAGTAGGCATGGTGGCGCTGGGTTGACGGTTGGACTTGATGATCTTGGAGGTCTTTTCCAACCTTAATGATTCTATGATTCTAGGAAAAAAGGCCATGGATTTGACCACGTGAATCTAACTTGTAGCAAAGCCTATCCTGAACTGAATGACAAGGACTTCCTTCTTTTGCAGCAAAACCAAAACCTTCCGTACCTACAGCACCAGGAACTGACTAAATAAAGAGTAGCAAATGTGACCTTAACGTCACTGATGACAGCAAAAGATAACTTTTTACACTCAAGTCAAACAGTATAACCATGTTGCAATAGCCACATTTTTCCTTCTTGATACTCTAGGTCATTGCATCCTGCCTAAAGGCAAGTGGCAGGCACATTAGGCAGAGATAAATCTCAGTTCATATTCACAATCTATCTAATGCCATGGGAGCTTTCAATCTTTTGTAACTGCCAGGAAAATAAAAAGTATATTTTAATGCTTAAAAAATGTACAAATATGTTTTATGATTAGGAGTACAGTGTACATGGTGAAAACTGAAGAGTTACAGAAAAAGCAAGGTGTGTGTTTTATTTTTAATAATATACTGGTGATAGCTTTCCCATTTTTCTCCTTCAATGGAGTAAAACTATTTTACCACACCAATACTTTATCTTGAACAAGAGTACATATAGTTTAACATAAAGAGCTGGGAAATGTTAAAACTATACCAAAAAATCTCTGGTCTTATGAGTTGTTCTAGCTAAAGCTCAGGCATTTGGAAAGCAGCAGCAACCAACTCATTTACTCAGCAGTCTATTTTCGCACTTGTAGCATATTATTTGTTCATCAGTTTTGTATTACTGCACCCCAGAGCGGAGTATTTCAGACGAAGACAGAAAGGACAAAGTGTGGGTGGATAGACATAAAGTGCTTGTACATACCGGACTGTCTGATCAGAAGAAAGGAATTACTCATAAATGGGACTTCTGAGACAAGTATTAGGCACAACTGCGCTTCCTAGTCCTGTAAAAATCAGAGATAGCCTCCACTCCTTTGCAGGTAGAGCCAGCCTAAGTAGCAAATAAATTTTTTACTGATATATATGACTCTTCTTGCACTAGTAGAGGGCCTGATCTTTTAAGATATAACCTTAGCAGCTCTGAACTTTATCACGACAGATCACATGAAAAAGCACTAATACCACTACATTAAGCTAGATCAGTTACTTTAGTGTAATTGATATGCTGGAGGGGGATCTAGAGGAGCTCCCAGAGGGCTGTTATGAAAATTTATCCATCAGACTGAGGGAAGAATGGATGGTCTCCTTGTCTTAGGTTGAATCAATTTCCTTTGGACACTCCTGAATCTTTTCAGTACAAAGTACTCGTAAGTCCCAGGGATATATAAGTATACCTGAATACCTTACTGTCTGGTGTCTTTAATGGCCCAATTACATCAAAATACCAGTATTTATAAGTAAATTTCCAGGACAGAAAGATCATGAACACCACAGGAAAATCTTTAACGCTCTACCTGCTTAAACTACTGGAGGCAGAAATCCTGTGACTAATAATCTGATTAGCACATATTTTGATACTAATGAGGAGTTCCTCTCCTCTAGCATAAAATTATGTATTTCTATGAAATATACATTGATACGTATTGATACACTGATGTACGCTAGCTGCCCTTCTCTAAAGTATATATGGATAGGCACACACAAATGGTTATACACATGCAAAGATAAAAACAAATAAGAATACATAGATGTTTTCTTATAGTGACTTCTGTAGCTCTTCTAGATAATCTCCCATTCACTGTCCGAAGCATCCTCATTTAACCCATTGACTAAACACTGAGTAACTATTTTGGACTTTGAAAGGTGTCCATTTATATGCCCAGAAAGAAATCTTCAGGAAAAATTAACACGTAACAGGACAGATCAGAACAGCAACAGCAGCAGATGTGCAGTGGCATGAACACCACCAGCAAGAGAAGTGAATCAAAGCAACAATCTGGTGAACAAAGTCAATGTAGTTATTTATCCCTCTTCTTGATTTTTTAAAATGACCTTTCTCTCTTGTTTTCTTTCAAATACCGTCTCTCCACGTTCATAAGGTATACAGCATACATCTATTTGCATGAGCACATGGGTGGAAGGGTTAAACATTTGCATTTCTTTCTTGTTTTGCAGCTAAAATTCACACATTCTTTTTGAAGAGCTCTATACATCAAACTGTTATGTGTTTCAACCATGATTTCTTCCAGAAAAGAAACGCTGTCAGTTTACATGAGTTAAACACTACGAAAATTCAACGAGAAACAGACCGAGAGCACTGCAGGTGCCCCATAAATAGGCATGTGTGATGCTTGTACCCTTTCTCTCAATAAACAACCCAGCCACAGGAATGTTACCATAGAGCAAGTCAGAAATTATGGAAAAGAAGGTAATCTCCAAGAAAGCCTCCTACTCTTAAATGAAACTGATGTTATGACTACAAGATGCCTCTTACTCTGCAGCAGTGGCTTTTGAGCCATCCATTGATAGCAAAACTTAAAAGATGGGTCCAAGTCAGTGAATTGCCCTTAGTGAACAAACCAGACCAAGCAGCATAGTTACAATACTGTCTCCAATACAGTACTATTCTTAAATATGCTTTGTTAAGACATCTAATTGCAACAGCAGCTTTGCAGATACCAGAGACACATCAGAAATAGATTTTAAAAGACATACATATATACATATTTCATTGTATCTTATCATTCTGCACCATGGGCTTAACGTATGCTCTGCTGCAACTTCCTATGTTTTCCATAACAACCTTCTGTCTGCCTCCGAGTGAAACATCTCCAAGGAGCATGCTTTTGAACTGGAAGTGCTTACTGGTTTTAAGCAAGATATTAGGAACTAGAGAGATTGGAAAGTTTTCCATCTGAACCACCAGTACAAATCGAGATGACAGTGGCTAATGGAAATTCGGCGACGAGGACTTTAGTGAAGCTGTTTGTTGCGTCAGTTGCATGCATGCATACATACCTGCACACTGCATGTATCCGTACTGGTCAATGTGTTTGCAGTTGGCAGAAAGTCCAACAATTGGATAGGAATAAGAGACAACCATCCTCGTCTTTGAGCTTTTCCTTCAACTTTGTTTACAAAGAACAAAGGCAGAACAAAGAAGAAAAACTTGAAAGGTCGGTTCCTGTTTGAAATCACGTTTTGCAACAAAGCCTACAGAGTTGCTATTCCAGTGGCTTCCCAGAACACTGAATACATGCTTTGAAAGCCAAGATAAGTATCTGTAGCTTTTTTTGCAGTTTGTATTCAACTGAGTAACCAGAAATCACTCTCTTGAAAAATACTTGGTCTTAAAGTAGGGGCCAATTCATTTGCACGGGGCAAGCCACCAGTAGTTTTTCAGTCAATCACAGGGATAGATCACCTTTCTGTTGTGATATGATAAAGCCAAACTACAATTTTGGGATTTTTAAAAAAAATGTTAAATGGTGGATTTTCATGATTACTGTAGATGTAAAAATGGTACTTTTGTTTTTATTTCAGAAGACATTGGTTATACTGAACACTAAACCCATTCTAACCAGCTGCTGTTTGGTCAGACTTGCGTGTTTCTGTGCTGAAATTTCCTGAAGCACCTTCTTTCTCCTACTACACACTTATTTAAACATACGTTGCATTTGGAATTCAGAAACACAAAGAATGAAGTTGCTCATACATCATTTTTTAAGTTATCCGAAAACATCCCTACATTTTTGACACTGTACATGAATGATAAATTAGGTTATACTAATTAAGGCAAAAATAAATTTATAAAAAATCAATTTAAAACTAATGTCTAACAAATAAATGTAGCAGCGAGTTGGGGTTTTATCATATATAGACTGTCCTTTCAATTACAAAATTATCTTATTTTATTTACATTGGTTTAATACCATTTATTATGGAGACAATATCACAACACTGAGAGCAACCCAATTAATTAAAATCATGACGAAAGAGAATTTTAAAGTCTCCTCACACAGTTTCATTTAGAAGCACTTTATCCTGTAATACAGGGCAATATTATCAGTATAGTTCTTTGCTGAGGTAAATACCATTAGTGTTTTTAAAGGTCATTGAGGAATGTTCCTGGATATAGGTACACAGGCATACAGAAAGGTTTTTAGGCAAACAGGGATGTAGGAAAGGACTGGCTGGTGTTCCATGATGCAAAGCTGGTTTAACCCACTAGAGAGAACATTTGACACTGTATGACACTGAGAAACGGCTTGGTCTCAGCAAAGCCCCCTTTCTTACCTTTCAAAGAACGAGTAAGAAAAATATTTCGTCTCTTATTCACCAATCTATAAAACAAGGCTTTTGACAGAGTTCTAGAATTTTTTTTTTAAATTGACTTAAAAAAAAAAAAAATCTAAACCCAAGGCCAAAAAACTGCCACCAACATCTAGGGTGCCACTTCTTAGTCAGAGCATGGCAAATGAAGAATAAAAACATTAATCAGTAGCAGATATTGTTTTATTTACATAGCATCATACCAAAAGGAATTAATCTCCTTAAAAGCACAGGTGCGGCTTCCTGAATTCCTGCTCATTTACATTGTCAAAGAACAGACAAACCCAGTTACCTGAATCTGTGCTAAGGCAGGGAACTATGTTTATGTCTGTGGTTTCTTTCTAAAATACCTACATCATTGAGATCCATTTCTGTCCCAGATTTCTTCTAATGCTACCCAATTAACCGACAGCAATATAACCACCCATCAGAAATTGATGCTCAGAAAAATAACTGCATATTTAGAATAAGCACTTGAGTTAAAATGTTTGTTAGCAAGATAGTACAATGACATGAAAAACCACACCAAAGTTGTGCGCATGTTCAAACTCGAAAACTGAATCACTGCAGTGAAAACTTTTACGGTGAATGACATGTACAAAAGGCAAAAATGCTGGATAGTTGGTTTAAAAACCAAAACATTCACCTTGCTTAAAATTGAAGTGAAATAAAAGATTTCTTGCTGTATCCCATCACCCAGAATTTGCTGCCTTCACACTGCAGCACTAAACTAAGAAACAAAAGTTCGACACAAATGTAATTAGAAAATTTGCTGGCACATCCACTGAAAGCCCATAAAGCACACATCCTGCTAGGCTTGACGTCAAGAAGTTATAAATCAGTTCAACACAGACAACAGCTGAAGGACCCTGACATCAGACAGAAAGGTCCGTCAGTGAATTACAAGCTTGGCTGCAGCCACCTGCACACGTGTGGATGACGCCAGCATCTGTGAGCGGCACGCATGCTGACACAATATGGTGGTCTGGGCTTTTAACCTGCCTGTCTAGCAGGTTTTCTAGTTGAAAGGAGTTTTCTGTCTCTGTCTAGCTCAGCTGCTATCTATGAATACTTTAACTCTCATTAAAAATACATCACCGCTTTGCGAGGATGCCTGAGGCATGTATACAAGCTACCTAATTTCTCTGAAGAATTGCAAGCAACACTGATTTTTAGGACTGACAGGTGTGGGTTATTTAGTGGATATTTTCTGGGTGTACTTGGTCATTCACAGAATGAGCCTGATAAGCTATGCCTTCCTGTAAATTTTGTGTGATGGCATTACTTTCTGGTGCCTTGCCATCTTCTTCTTCTTCAGAACAGACATCACGACTACAATTCTTCTGGGATCCCTATCCCAGATCCAAGCATCTCAGCCTTCCATATTTCTTCGGAAAAAGGAAACCAATTTCATCTATGTCCTCAGACAAAAGTTCTTTGAAGCATTTCTCTGAGTCTCCACGTCATCATCACTTTCGCTCACTCCAACACATCTCCTGTCTTATCACTGGTTCCCAAGGCTGGCTCCTGGGCTTCTTATCAAACCTCAGCAGCCCCCTCCTCCTTTAGTTTCTTTTCTCAGTCGCCTTGTACAGTCACTCCTTGACACACTGTCTCCTTTGCCTCAGTTCAAAGGGCTCTTGGGCCCTTTGCCTAGCCAATCTCTGTATATGCACCTGTAGAGGAATTTTCCGCAAGACATACAACCTGAATTATCAGAAAGGAAAAATGTGAAGTACATTAAAAGATATGAATGGCAGCTGTACTATGTATTAATTCACTTATAATGAGGTTCTTCAGCGCTTAAGAAAGAAATAGTAGTGAACAGTATAAAAAAGAAGAGATATCTTTTACTGTATTAAAAGATCATACACATTCTCTGAGTTTAATATATTAATTGTAAAATGCTGGTGATTGTATAAGACTTGTTGCACTGTATTGAGCTCAAGAGTTGAAATATGTTATTAACATGAGGAAATATCATTAAGAAAGTAATTCAGAATCTTCAATAATTTAATAGATATGTATATCACTCTTTTCCATTCCTTCACTTTCACATCAACATCTACCCAATTGCTTCACCTCACAAGACTGACAGTGGGTCAGAGATTGTGGAAGTGAAAGCAATCTAATTTCAAAAGTATCTGCTACTCCCTTAGGAATTTTAATTTGTCTTTTATTCTTCTGGGCAGATAATTAAAACAGCTTCACGCAATAAAATTGGCAGTCAGTTTTCACAACAAAAGACAAATCACAATTGTTACATCATAGCACATTACAAATATAGCACAAGAAGCATGGAAATATACCAAAGAGGAATATATAGGATATAGAATATACCATAGGAACAACTGCCTGACTGAGATCCACACAGTTCTTCAGCTAACTCATTTTACCAAAGAATACTTTTTAATTTATTGAGCTATTCTAGTCCTTTCTTTAGAGGTTCAATGCTTGTTCTTAAGCACTATCACACTGAGGGAGTTCCATAAAATACCACTTGTCTTGACCTATCATTAACTTTGGATCACTACCCCTACTTTCTAGGACTGAAAAAAACAACTTGTACTGCAGTGGTTGTTTCAGTCCTACCTGTGCAGTACCTTTATTTTATTTTTTTTTCTGCTACTAGTTTGCCTTTTTTATTACACTTCTGAAAGAGCATTTTTTCCCTAAAAATAATGTTTAAAAAAATCAATAACCAAGAATTTAGTTTAATCTGACAGTTTCTCCATTGCAAGCCAAACAATGAAAATAAGTAGCTGTTATAACTGGTTGTACCTCAATTGTCAAAAAAATAAAATAACATAAAAAATGCGACGCATCAAGTAGAGCAGACATGTGCTGAGAGTTGCCTTGAAACCCTTGCAAAAGTGGTCTCACTACTAAAAGGAAAAGATTTATGTCTGTTCCCGCCACGCCCCAATCCTTTGCTATGCTTGCCAGCGTTGTTCTCTTCTAAAAGAATTTCCTCCTTCACTCTGGCCACTATGGACTGCTAGAGGGGAGCAAGGAGCTGAGGATTGCTTTCTTTTTTCATTGAGATCAGCAGGCTACTGAGGAAAATGAAGTGAAAAAGGAGGCCCCATCTTCAAAATGGTGAGGTATCATTTCTGGTAGCAAGTCAAGGAGATAGCGTGGATGGATTTGGGAAGCAGAGTCCCCGCCTGTACTTCCAGCCCATGCTATCGCAGCAAAGCCCCCACTCTCCCAGGTCCTCCAGCAGGTAAGAACAAAACGGCAGAGGCAGGAGCACCGAGGGAGCTGTGATCACCTCAAATTATGGAAGTGGAGAAAAAAGGGAAGAGAATACCGCAGGTAATACAGAAAATAGTTTCCCAGGAAGAAGACCGATAATTCACAACACGTGGTTGCCTCATACTCATGTTTCCTCCTCCAGTTCATGGAAGATGTTTACCTAGTTAAATGCCAACAGCCTGGGACTAGCTTGCTTCGTGATGCAATGAAACACTGATGTCAACAGCTGGATTCCAAGCGTGACAGAAATGTGCTTCCCAATGCTCCTTAATAAGCCTGACTTTTTACAGCTGACCTACTGAAAGGTCCCAGAGTGCTGTGCCGATTAGTTTGCAGACGACGCACTCAAAACACCTTTGCTGCCAGCAGAGAGCTAACAACTTTCTATCTAGTCATTTCAAAAGCAAAACATATTTATTCCTCACAGCCAGCTAACAGCATCTAATGCTTAGACCTCCAGAAAGCATGCTGCAAGGACTACCCCAAAAACATGGTGTAGCTAGAAAGCTGATGTCTCGATTGCAGCGACAAGCATGGCTCTTGTCCCTCGCAGAGCTGCCTGTGCTGTCCCTCTGCCCTTGCATGGTATAGTGGCAGCAACGCGGCTGCTTGTTCACAACTGCAGCAGTTCCTGCAGCAACCATGACTTCATATTGTGTCACAGAAAAACCATAAATAAATGTGATAGATAGGATAAGGCAAATGGGTTAAAGAGGTTATGGTGCATTCAGAGTTGCAGAGGTTAGTAATATCTGCTTAGATGTCACTTACAAAACAGTTGCGTACTATAGCATAACACTAGAGTGTAAATAGAACAATGAATAATGGAAGATTTACTGTAGGGCAGCTACAAGGAAAAGACTATTAGATACTTGGCAGGATACTGAGGCATGACTAGCATACTTGATGGTTTATACTTGCTTTTTGCCCCCAGTTTCAAATGGGCAGGTATGCACGTCCCCAGATTTTTAACAGTTGCTACTCCTATACCTCCTCGTGAGCAGGATTAAGAATGCAGCCAAGAACTAAATGACCAGGAGAAACAAAGCTACATTTCTAGTGCTGGCAGGGATCCCCAAATGCACAAGGGCATTTGGGGGGGACCATGGCAGAGGATCAGAGCAGGCGCTTCTCGGCACACCAGCTGACAGTCGCTCCCTCTGGGGCTCTCAGCGTGGCACCTCCAACAAGCACCAAGGTCTCACATGCTCAGAAACAAGAATCACTGGACCACGAGGCCTCTCTACCATGTTGGAGACACTTTTAAGTGGTTCCAAATTCCCGACAGTGTCAGCTAGGACTGCCTTAGGCTTGCAGCCTTCACGAGTTTGGCAGGCCTGGATCCCATGCCTGCTTTCTTTATGTGAAGGTTTTTGAGAAACACTGACAAGTAATGCCAACAGAAGTTTGATTGACATCTGCCATATTAGCCTTTTGCTGTGTACATTCAGGGTTGGAAAAAAGGAGGAAAGGGGAAAGGCAGAAAGTTCCAAAGACCTCTTTTTCCATGCAAATCTTGTTTTTCATAACTTTTAATGAGTTTTAAATAAACCTGTTATTAACAGGTATATTATGTGAATTAATGCAGAGCACTAGAATGAAATGTAAAATGTGTTCAAAAAGATAAAACAGGGCAGCGTTATTGGCTGTCACTTGTTTCACTGAAATACTGCATTCCTTCTACAGTACCATCAAAGCTCATCTTCCCATTACATTTTATTTGCTTTACTTCCCTATAATACATTTACATAAAGAATAAAATGTCATAATTTTATGCACTGTGAATGGGACCTAGATAACAAGGCAGGGAGAATGCCTTTGCACTTCATAAAGGAGAGCTCAAAAAAGATGTCTCTGAAGGAGGAAGTTTACCATAGAATACATTCATCAAAAACATAGTGAAAACAGTATCACATCCGATAAGAAGTGAGCAGTACAGGGACATATTTCAGGGCTCCAGGCCAGATTTTTGTCTCATTTACTTTGATGAAATCCAGAGAATTCCATTTAACTAATTTTGTGCCATCTTACCCACCATCAAAATCTCTTCAGAGGTATAAGTTCTCCATCAAAATATATTGACTTCTTTCCCCTGTGATCAACCAAAGACAACACTAGATATAGTCATAAAGTCCAGGACTATCCTTAGCTATGTAACCAAACAGGCATCCAATTTAAGTTCCTTCTTAAATGAAGCTGATATTCTCTTCCTAACAATTTTTTGATACACCAGAATGAGGTGCAATACATTAGGTACATAATATTTTAAAAAATTAACCATCAACATTTTTTAATAACAGTATACAGCATCAATTATAACATTAACAAGATTATGAAAATAACGTTTCCACCATTATCATCTGAGACTACTTTTGCAAAGTGTGCTATACAATCCTCAGTTACCCATCCATTTCTTTGTTTGACACTATGAATGAAAGACAACAGTACAAGCGGTCATAACCTTGTTTATGGATCAGTAACTGATTATTCATTGAACATTGATTCCTTCCTGTAGGATGGAGATGTCCTTTCCAGAGAGATGGAAACCCAAATGCTACCTCAAAATCTTAGTCATAAAGAATTTAACACCCATACAAGTCTTGTTTTATGTTAGCATAAATCCTCAAAAACTCCATTGTCTCAATGTGTAGAAAGGTAACCTGATAATAGAATTCTTTTTAGCTTATTACAGAGCATCATGACAGAGCTCTTCAAAGACTGAAAAGGTTGAATTTTGTTAGTACTTTGCTTGCATCCTGTCTATGGACAACACTATCCTCTGCATTAGAAATAAATTTGAGGAAAGGCTTCTCACTTTGAAAAGTTGCATGCAGCAGATTAATTACACACTAATTAACATTGTGAGAGATAAGAGACAGATGAGGTTTATTTTTTCCACTTGTTCCAAAAAGCTGCTATTGGCCACACATCACAACAGACCAGTACTAGACCGCACATTTTGATCAATGCGTAGATATCCACTCCCACCTGTGTTTCTAGATTTACTATTTCAAGCACAGATGTTTGGATTCCTTCTTTTCCCAGTGGAGATATAAAGATAGTAAACCATTCTGATCTGCATTAGTAGCTACTGACTTATAAAATTAATTCCATATTCTCTATATATGCTAGGAGATAGATCATTTGCATTCATGCTTACTGTTGAAGATAACAGCAAAATTAGTATAGGAATCTCCACAAGGTCATTTCTTCCCTCAACTTGTGGCTTTAATATTTTAAATATCATTAACTTAAAATGATACTTGATCTAGGGTCAGAAGGTGCTGAATAGAAGATCTTAGCAGTCAGATGTCATCATGTCAACTCCAGATGAGTTTGACTCTGCAGAAATTGAGGTTGCAGAAGTTAACAGAATTAAATCGAAAAACTGAATGCAACACGCATGCAAGAGGGAGGGCTGGTCAAAATGTACATTCTCAATGAAATTCATAGGTACCAAGAGATGAAGCAGTAGCNGTTCTGTTAATGTCCTGTTATTAGTGNNGGGGTTTTGTTTACTTAAAAANNAAAATTTATCTTACTAGTACAGATATATATCAAATATAAAGTTTGCCTAAAACTATTTGGACTGAATGTTTTTTCCACCGGTGAAATCTCAAATGTATTTGTTATGCTTTGAAAACAAAACCCTTTTTGTCTACCTGTGGAACTACCTATTTCCTGAGCTGATCTGCATACAGGACAGACTTCCCAGAGCTTGTCACTTTTCTTTTTAGCTTCTTCTCCCTTTAGATATTCAAGATGTCATTGTTGACTGCCTTGTCAGGTGATGGCTGTAGTTACCGAGAGAGCAATTACTTCAATGCAGGTTCACAGAAGTCAGCGGTCCTAGCTGACAACACAGATAGATGAAGTGAATGCACTGATAAATAAGGTGGTCTTCAAAACCTTCCCCATCCACAATATACAGTGTGGGCTGGCTTATGCACATACAGCTACCTCTTAGAAATATATCCATTTTTACAGCATTTTAATTAGGAAGATATTTGTGGCTACAGCTCTGTAGACTCATCTGGTAAAAGAAATTCAAACTGAATGCTTGTTTAGACAAAATTTTGTTATGCCAAACCTGTGCACAATTTTGTTTGTGTTACAGCACAGAGCTGAATAAGTGTCAGAAGACTAAAAGGTGCTATGGAACAGAACTGTCTTCAGGACAATGTGTGTATGTATGCCATCAAATTCAAAAGGAGGAGATGAGATTAGAGCAGTTCTAACCTCAATTATACAAGCGGCAGAAAAATGATTTGGTATGACTAGGGTATTAGGCACTTCATTAAAAATATCTTCCTGAACAAACACATTTATAATTTTCCAGGCCATGTTCTCAGAAGCTTTGCTTATTTCCTTCTTCTCTTGCTCCTTTAATTTCCAACTAGCATAGACATCTTGCACCTACCACCACATGGAGTTTCACTTCACTAATGAGAATTCAGCTTTAACGCGTTACCCTTTGCGCTTTGACGCTGGGATCTAAATCCCAGCTGGATGTTCATATTCATTATGAGACTGCAATTATTTCTGGATCTTTGTTGTACTAACATGAGAATTTCACTTTCAGCAATAAGCAGAGAGGCTGCAAATTCTCGCTGTGTGAGCATCTGAGATAGTAAGAATCCAAAAGAATTTTAAATATCTATCCAGAGGATCCAGAAGAACTCTGTGTTCACTTCTAAAATATGTCACAAGAATCCACACAGTGTTTTTCAGGGTTTTTTATATTTAATAGAAATATGCAGATGAAGAATTTTCCTGTACACAACTCCTTGTGTGTAATATTTTGCAAGAGTATTGCTTTCCAATGAAATTTCTGCAATGTGGAACTTGCCTGGGTGGCGATGAGATAAAACTGCTCTGAAAGTATCGCAATGGTAAATCCTGGAGCCAAAAGGATAGCTGGTATCCTACATTCACTCTAGTTGATTGAATTTAGGTTACCAGTGTATTAAAACTGGGCAGAGTTTTAATTTTCAGATCTCTCAAAATTAAGTGTAACTTGAAACTTTGATAATTTATTACACTGAGAATCTCAGGTTGAGAAATTGAGCCTGGAACTCTACCTGTGGTTAAATTGTTAGCGCTGTGCCTTCTATATCCTTTAGTTGATGAAAGAGCTAAAGAAACCTATAATGAAACATCATGTGAACAAACTGCTCGAATACTGAGTATTTGTAATCATTCTACATAAACTGAAGTCTGTAAAGATTCTGCCTTAATTATGCATCCAGCAGTCACTGGTAAGCAAGTAGCTTTTAATCAGCAACCTGATTGCCAACTGTTTTGTATCTAATCCCTCATGAATTACCCTGCTACATGTCATTCCTCTAGTCAGTTAATACATCAGATTTACCTTTTTCATTTTGAGGATGTAACACACTTTTTACCAAGTCTCTATATGCTTCATTTTACAAAAAGGAAAACCACAGACTGTATATATTGCATGTGATGAGAAATTATGACACTTTGGTTTCATGAGAATATCCTTGCCAGAAAAGCAGATCTGGGAGCAGAAGTACTCGAGCTATAGAAAGAACACAGAGAGTAAATCCAAAGAGGTCAGCAGCAATTACTATGCATAACACAAGAGGCAGTATCTTGTCACAGACTCGAATGTAGGTGATAAATTACATTAGCAGAGAGCTGAAAAATTGCCTTCTTAAAATACAGTAGTAACTAAATAGGGAGCTGATCCTAACAAGATTAGATCTAAACACAACATTCGTGTTTTCCAGATTAATGATTATGGCGTTACGCCTATCGTGTGTCCCTGAATAGAAATTCAAATTTTCCATCTTTTTTGCTGTTTAAAGTTAACAGCTATAAAATATATTTGATTTCCTCTTCTCTGCCTAATATTTCCTTAGGTGACAGCCTCTTCAACATACTAGGGAGCTGAAAGGTTGCAGTGCTCTAAGTTTGGTTCAAGTCTTCCACTTCCAAAATATTCAGTGGCAAAACACCCCGTTTTGCTCCTTCTTCTCTCCACACAAAGCTGCACTTGAGGTGTGACTGTATCCTGCTGGGCTTCATAGTTTGGTTTTCCTTCTCATCAGAGAACCACCTGCCCTTCTGTCCTGCCTTTTATTTTCCTTTGCAGAACTACGATTTACACTTGGGCTGGTTATCAGCATGACTCAGCAGAACATTTCTGCAGCGTGTCCCTAGGTCTGTAATATGAACGCTGATGTAATTTCCAATATATCCTTCTCTGCACAATCTCCTGACAGCCGCAAGATGGGAAAATGGCATTCGACTGTCATTATACAGTCCCTTACAGAGACAGACAGGTCCAAGATGGAACACCAAAGCACCTGGTGGGGAACACTGTGAGCTCATCTCTAGAACTAGACACTGCAGCTTACCACCATTCACAGTTCAAATAAGCCTTCTGCTGGTGTATAATCTTCTGACCAAGGAAATCTGCAGCTGATTTCCAGCAGGCTGCTTGTAGTCTTTCAGGAGTAGGAAACTGGTACCACTATTGCTCTATGAATAATAAGAAAACGATAACACTTTTTTTTTCATTTGTACCACTACGAACCAGTGAATGATTATGCAAAGCACTGAATTTTCATGGCAAATACAGAGTAATAGTACTAAACAAAAATTTTACTGGCAAATTATCAAAGAGAAAAAATGTCTCCCAAATTCAGCTAACCCATCACACTCCGTCCATTGAACATCTTAACAAAAGAAGGGCTAAAAAGTAGCACGCTCGCATCTGTTCACGCAGCCACAGAGGCTCCTTTCCTCCGCTGCCACCCACAGCTTTAGTAAATCTGTCTGATGATATGAAATTTCATTATCACAAACTGTTAACCAAAAGCAAATCAGAATAACAATCAAACTATTTACTTTGTGATATGTATGTGTGGGCAGGGGGGTTACTTTTACACTGAGCCACACAGCAGGATAGACTATTAAAAATAGCCTACTTTCATCTGGTCTTTTGGAGTTTTGTTTCAGTGCTCTGCACAGTAATTCAGCCTCCCATCTTTAAAGCTTTATCAAACCAACTGAAAAAGACAGCATATTAAAGGGACATTTCCTAGCTTAAAATGTTTACATAGTGGAAAATGACCTCAGAAACAGGAATGGTCATGGCTTCTTTTTTCTTAAAAAATTTTCATTAGGAAGCCAACCATTCCTAAAGAAATGTCCCCAAAGTACTTCAACACATGACTTCACCTGCTTTCTGAAATAGCAAGTTTAGGGGTTTGTGACTCTTCTACAGTGAACAAAGTTCACAAAGCAAGTTGTGATAAATTATATAGATTACAGTAGACATAGGAAGTAATGAATCATTCAGTATCTTGTAAATTAGTTTCACTGCAGTCCTCTATGTTACTTACTTGTGAGATCCCAGTCCAGTGGATCACATGGACAGCTCTAATAGTCCAATAAAAACTTTTTTCAATACCCATAGCTTCCCCTTCCTTCTGCTTTCTCCATTATACTGAAAAACTATATCAAATCACAGACCATTAACTGTCTGGAAAATACATGCAGCTTAACCACAGCAAGGTTAGATCAGCCAAACCTAAACTAACTATTTTAGAGCTGCACAACATGCAAACCGGTTTAAGGAAAACAAACATAATTACTTACTAAAACAAACAAATCAAAACTTAAACAGCACAGACTAAACAAAACAGACCCCTACATAGGCTGAAGCATACTCTAACCAAAAAAGCACGGTGTAGAAAATATAATGGGTCACTCAACTCGCTCTGACAGCCCCTCCCTACCACATGGGGTGAAAGAGACCCAAAACAAGAGCTGTATTGGTACTTTAAACTCTGGTCATCCTCATAAAGACCAGGGAGCTGAGAATACAAACTCTGTTATAGAAGGGTTTATTCGGGACTCATGCGGTAGGTCCCCTTAGCGCAGAGGAAGAGGAGTGGGTCTGGGACATGAAATTGCTGCTGCTAAGTCTCAATGCCGTCTAATCTTTATAATGAGGTACATCTTTTAGTTCTGTTTCATACCAAAGAAATGCATTTCACAAGCTAAAAGACCTCTCTGTGATATGAATTAAAGTACAGGGAGTGGAGCTTCACTTCAATGGCCCAATGTTCATCCGAGCTACTAACGCAGGCACCCCCACAGTGGTATGAAGAGGAAAATAGTATTTTGTAGTTATGGTAGAATCAAAAAATAACAAGTTTTCCTGCTTTACAGCTTCGTTCTCCATTTACAGTTTCATAATAAATCTTTGCCCAGATAAATCTCACTTAAAGTTGCAGTTTTCTTGAGTAGATAGGGAATCACTCTCCTGAGCTCCTTTTGTATAATGGACAGCTATTTGGATTTGGCTAATTAGGAAGTACAAGGAATTAAAATACAACAACTATGTGAAAGAACTCCAGTCACTCCTGTTGAAAAATGGAAAAACAAGAAGGCTATATGCAAACATTCTAAACATTTTGGCTGTGACCAGATATATGCAAAGAAAGGAAAAGACAGACAAATTCTCTGAAGCAGATAATCTCAAAAAACTTCGCATTTCCTTAATATCCTTGAGCTTGTGAGGAGGCTAAACTCTGAATACCTCCTATTTCGTCATGAATATTTCACACATTTCTGAGACTAACAACACTTACATACATCAGAGGGGTGCTATGAGACTTAATTAATGTTTGCAAATCACTGTGAGACACAGGGACGAAAGGTGCTACAAAACAGCAATATCTCATTGGTAAAACTTTCAAGAACAGATCCTCAGCTGGTGTTAATTGTCAGTTCCCCTCTAAAGCCAGTGAAGCTATCCAATTTATAAGCTCCCGCTCCTCAAATCAAGCAAGTTTTTTAATAGGATAAATACTATTCTTACTAGAAAGATATCCGCAGAATAAAACACCAGCTTATCAGCATGGTCTCCGTACTGACTCTGAATTTTAAGATATGCTTTACTTCTGACAAGTGCCTTTCTTAAGCTACAGAAAAGGTCTGTCTTTATGTTTTTTTAGCAAGTGTCTGGCAACCCTAATAATGAAATGCTATAGTTACTGACAAATTCTGTCTTGCTTTTCTATACACCATGTGTAGATATAATGATCACCATCTAAAACAGCTGAAGATAAATAGAGGAGACAGACCCTTAGCTGGCATACGTGTGCACTGCAGTGGGACAGAGACGACCGGAGTAGGTGCCCTGGTCCTGCCCACCAAACAACTGGAATGTCAAAATAAAGGTCTGCTCTATTCTACGTGGCTTTGTCTACGAAGAATTTCCAATGCTCAGAAGACTACAAAAAACCCACCCTGTGATTCCTCAGCTCTTCTGACTCATACTTGCAGGTGCAAACGGTTACCAGGGTGACACACACTTGCAGGCTACAAGCTCAAAATCGTGTGTGATTTCTCTCCACAACTTGTGACAAGCTGCTGCACCAGGAGCCAGGATTCCTTCTGTGAGAGCTCAAGTAATTAACCCAGGAGGCATGCACTGAGAGAGCTTGTAACGGTAGGAAGGTATCAAATCCATGCTGGTTCCCTGCCTGCGTCTTTAATGCCATCTGTCAGTATTGGCTATTACGGTTGCTTTCTGAGGCCCCAGCGCTTTTAAAAAGTTGCAATCCTCTGAACAACAGGGAGCACACCTTGCGAAGCTTATAGGAGGATTTCTGCAATGGTCAGCTTTGTAGCATGTCACAAGTATTTCTGGAAAACATTTCTTAGAATACAGTTTCCCTCTCTCTTCTGCCCTGCCCCCCAAGCCAACAAACCCACAATCTTTCTTGCAAATAATTACTTTTCAAGCTGAAAAATAAAATATAATCCAAGGGCATTAAAGAGTAAAATACCAATCCTTTTACAATAAAAGATGAAAGAATAAACATAAGAAGCAGGTGAATAAAGCAGACCAGCTTGCTCTGTCCATTCCTAAAGCTCTTCGAAGACCCTGTGAATCTCTCCTCAGGGACAGTATTGGAGACTCCCACTTCTGCAATAGCTATCATTGCACCTGTAACCCTGAATTTTGTCCAACTCCCTTAGCATTACAGATCCACAACATCAATATTGCTATTTAGGAAAATGTATCTCTGATTTTACTGCACCTATATGCATCCAAGCTGACAGAATCTAGCAATATTTACGCACTTGAAAAGATTAAAATGAAGAAATAATAAATAATCACATTTATACATGCCCTGCCTTAGAGGATCCCCAAGCACTTTGTGAAAATATGATTCAAGCCTCACTGTACCTCTCTGCAGTCACATTATTCTTATTTTATCAAAGGGCAAAATGTACAAAAAGAATACAAGTACTGCCTAAGGTTGCTCGGCTAGTCAGCTGCAGCACAGGCAGTCTAATTTATGAGATCTGAATTCTAGTCAATGGTTCTGCTCCCTGAAATAAGCAAACTTTTTGAGTTACATAGCACTATATGTTCCTGCACCGCCTTGTACATTTTCTTTTCTGTACTATTTGGGAAAATACGTCATATACGTTTCGACTCATGACAGCACTGCTCTCAACTTCAAAGCAGTTTGAGCACAACTAACAGGTTTTCTTACAACGAAGGTGATTGTGATAAAATGCAATGTACCTAGGAACCATGGGACAGAAGTCTGAAACCATTCTGTGGAGATTCTGTGGATTAAGTGACACACATCGGATCACGATCAAAAATGCGACTAATTAAAAAGAGACATACGCTTACATTGTCTCAAAAGACAATGATGCTAGAGGGACTGTCCTTTTGTGGAAGTCATCTTATCATCAGCTTCTTTTTCTCTTGAGACACAAATGATCTAAAATGTTCATTTCCTAGATGAAGACATGTAAAATACGTAATCAATAATCTCATTTATCAGCAAAATAAATGCATGGGTTTTTTTTTAGGTGTGTATGTGTCCCCCCTTCTCTAGTTTACTAGCTGGAACACACTATAAAAGCCTAGGACAAAACCAGGAGAAGATAGCTGCATTTTAATTTAGACTTCGACAAGTCTTAGCACAGATTGCTTGAATGATTCCTTCTGCTGAACAGGGACATATACTGGCCAAGAGTCAGAGTGCCAAAATGCAGCCTGAACAGGAGCAGACTCAAAAATCCTTGCTGTGCCTCATTCAAACCTCCAGTTTGCTTTTCCCTTGCAGTTTTAAGCTCCCCTTTGCAATTCCGATTTCCTACAAGAAGTGAAACAAATTGTGATATGCAGCATGCGCTGGGGTGAGGGGAATGGGAAGGCTACAAACAGAGAACTCCTTTCGCTGTTCCATAGGAACAGCTGTTAAGGTTTAAAGACACCTAGTACCAAAAAGAACATTCCATTTGGTCACTGGGAGGACAAACCAACAAACCTTACCTAATGAACTCCAGATAGTAACACGGACACGGGAGCATCTTTCAGGAAATCTAGGCAAATTTCTTAGAAAGCTTTCTTTTCTCTTTTTTTTTTTTTTTTTAAATTAAATTTTAGAACAGACCTTAGCCAAATTTTGAGCATCCTGGGGCTAGCCTGCAGCATGGGCTTGGAAACTCACAGTACTTTTAGAATGACATAAACTTTTGCTAGGAAAGGTTCTTCTGAGTAAGTAAAAGCTACATCAGACTGCAAATGTTTTCTGTGCAGTTCATATTCAATTGAGGGAGCTGAAGAATCCATTTTGTAGGAAGCTGCAAGAACAAGGTCAAGGTTTTAGGCAAACAGATGTCAACTTCTTTTGATTTATAGATTCCTTAACATGTTCCAGTTATGCTGGACTCCTGTATGAGAACCTTTAAGCCTACAGACAGTAAGATTTACTTTTTCCTTTCTTTTTCATTGGCCTCTTAGAAATAATCTGTGGATCTGGTAGGAAACTGCAAGTTAAGATCAAAAATGCCACAAGCAAATTTAACAAACTCTTCTCTCCTGAGAAGGTAACAAAGCAGCTCCAAGCAAAAATGCAAAGAGGAGTCATAAACCATCAGGAATTTACTTTTAGAATTGAAAAGGGGACTGGAGGTACTTTACCATGTGACTCAACAGGGCAGAGATTTCATCTTGTGCACATAAAATTATGCAGAACACTAACAGGAAAGAACTTTACAAATGGCTGCCAATCCCCTAAGCAGGATGTCATTGGTAATTCCTATGCACAATATCAACATACAGGATATAATTTTTTCTTAGGGGACTTATTCCGCAGTCATGTTGGAATGCTGTCAGATGTTCATGTTTTTTAGTCAATACACTTTTTATGTGGGAAACTATTTGGGAAGAAAGATTAATATAATAGTGAGTTTAAAAATGTACATTTATGACAGAAGGCGTTTCTGAATGCGAGGTCCCTGATCTCATGGACTACACATCCATCTGTTTGGAGCTGGGGCAATCTCTCAATCACCAAAGCTTGTCCCTAACTAGGCAACGATCTCAAACTTTGAGGCCCAGCTGAACAACAGCCTTTCCCAGAACTGCAGATAGCAACATTATAATTGATTTGGCACTGAATAACCCAGGTTTAGTGAAGATAGTTCAACTGAGAGTTAGGAGATGCTGCAGGGCTGGTTGTGTGCAGGTTGGATTCAGACAGTAGACTGCATTCCTGGGCCCACCAGTGTCATCGCACAGGGCATGGGCAAGATGTTTACACAATCTCTGCCTTGATTTCTCTGCCTAGAAAAACAGGGATGATGAGAATATGTGCTGACTCAGTAGGAAAGCAAACTCATTTCTACTGAAGTGTGCAGGAAGGACTGCCAGTAACTCCTTCTGTCATAAACAAGGGCTAATCACAGTCATACTACAGTTTCCTATTCCATGGTTAGTAATCCTTTCTTTACTAGCAATTTCACAGTTTTAAATGAAAAAACTTAAAACACATTATGGCAAAAAAGCCAATCAACAGCACAGAAAAGAAATTACTCTAACAACAAATCGGTTCAGATAACATCTCTAACCCGGCCTCGATTTTACAAGCCACTTGTGCATACGTTTAAATCTGGGAATTATCGCAGAATCACACAGAGTCACAGAATGTTCGGGGTTGGAAGGGACCTCTGTGGGTCATCTAGTCCAACCCCCCTGCCAAAGCAGGGTCACCCAGAGCAGGCTGCACAGGACCTTGTCCAGGCGGGTCTTGAATATCTCCAGAGA
>Ga0065711_1032905_pt1 | contig 26454 bp, 40 predicted proteins | sample Hoacrofraction12_FD_59098 | JGI IMG/M metagenome (GOLD analysis project Ga0065711, IMG submission 59098) | Hoatzin crop microbial communities from Cojedes, Venezuela - Epithelial fraction 12 v2 (version 2) | ecosystem: Host-associated > Birds > Digestive system > Esophagus > Crop | place... | reverse complement strand
CACCGTGTCCAGGCAGGGCTGGAATATCTCCAGAGAAGGAGACTCCACAGCCTCCCTGGGCAGCCTGGGCCAGGGCTCCGTCACCCTCAGAGGGAAGAAGTTCTTCCTCAGGTTCAGACAGAACTTCCCACGCTTCAGTTTGTGCCCATTGCCCCTTGTCCTGTCACTGGGCACCACTGAAAAGAGTTTGGCCCCATCCTCCTGAAACCCACCCTTGAGATGTTTATAAACATTTCTGAGGTCCCCTCTCAGCCTTCTCTTCTCCAGGCTGAACAAGCCCAGCTCCTTCAGCCTCTCCTCGTAGGAGAGATGCTCCAGTCCCCTCCTCATCCTCGTAGCCCTGCGCTGGGCTCTCTCCAGTAGCTCCTCGCCTTTCTTGAACTGGGGAGCCCAGCACTGGACACAGCACTGCAGATGGGCCCTCACTGGGGCAGTGTAGAGGGGGAGAAGAACCTCCCTCGCCCTGCTGCCCACACTCCTCCTAATGCACCCCAGGATCCCATTGGCCTTCTTGGCAGTCAGGGCACACTGCTGGCTCATGGTCAAAAAAAAAAAGCCTACCAGCACAAGTCAGGGGCCGGAAGGTCTGCCTTCTTGCAGGAGCGTGCAGGAGCTCCAGCTGCTCGGCGTGGCTAAGGGATGGCCTGGTGCCAGCCTTCACCCCGCAGTGCCAGGGGGCTGTGTCCGCGCCCGCCTCCGTACTCCAGCAAAGTGCTGAAGGGCATCAACGCTAGTCAGGGTCCATCTGTCCAGAGCACAGATGCCTGGATTTGCCGTATTTCCCTTCCCCTCCAGGACCCCCTTGAGATGCCCAGCATTGAGGGCAGTCCAGACAGCGACCTTTCCACTTCTGACGGGAGCAGTCGATCCCTTGTTTTCTTCCCGGGGAGCTCAGGGTGAAGTCTGCTGGTCAATATTTCTTTCATCCCCTGGGTCAGGGATGCTTGGAGCCCTGCGGTGTGTGGGAAGCCTGGTCTGGGCAGGCTGTCTGCCTGCATTCTCTGTGCTTCCCAGACCTTCTCCTGCTGCCCCAGAACCTCTTGCAGATGGGGAGGGCTGGCTAGGATGGGTCTGTTGTCCACATCCTCGCTTGGAGCATGAAGTAGATGCCAATAAATCGGTCTATCCAGATAGATTAGATCTAACTTCGTGCCATGCAAAATCATCTCAGCGCACAGGTTCTTCCAGCCACTGGAGCCTTCCTGCCAGAGATGGAGTTTGCTCTCCTCCTCTTGGCTGTAATAAGGTGAGCAGAGCCCTGCCTGAGGTTTCAGACTGCCTGTGGAGATAATCCGTGCCTTCCAGCTGTGCTGAACCTGCTAACAGGCATGACCATGGCTTTCCCTGACGTGCGAATCTGGCTTTCCCTGTCCGAGGAGGCCAAGGCCATATGCCACCTACTCTGTGCTGCTGGCTTTCTTGGTCAGCACTGTGGTAGAGAAGGGTTGAGCTCCAGTCCACCCTCATCCCTCCGCTCTGTTGTGCTTCACCTGGACAAAGCCTCCCTGCAGGTTCACCCCAGCCCTCCACCCACCTCACCATCACCCAGAGCATCCTCCCCGAAGCTCATCCCATGGACACGGCGCATCTCGACGTACGCGTGCCATGAGCTGAGCCCAGTGCCGGGCTTTGCTGTCTGTAGAGACTACAGGTGGATGCACAACTGGGAAGTCTCCAGTTGCAGGTAAATAACTCCGGTTCTGGCCTTCTGCAGGAGTCGCAGGGAGGGCTCTGCGCTGGGTGGAAGATGGGTGGAAGGGCTGGAAGGACCCCTGGACAATCAGAAATGTGAGTGGTTCCCTTTATCCAGCTCGTGTTGCTTTCACTTGTTCCAGCCCAGGGGCTGCAGCTGAGACAGTGTTCAGAGCAGGGCTGCCCTGTCTGTTGACACTTAATGCCGTAATAATATTACAGTTGTTTAGTCCGTTGCACTTCAAACCTGAAGTTGTTTCTTTTGTCTCTGAGCATTTAATGATGGTTGTTATTGAGCTGTCTGGTGACACACAGGGCTTTTTCCAGCGTGGTTATAGATGATAGTGAATTTGGTGGTACGCAGGAGTAGGTCAGATGATCCCTATGGCGTGCGTGAACTTCCATTTATCAACACTGCGTTTCCCTTGCAGCGAAACTGGTCTCTGTTAGCAGTGAATTCCCTCTGCAGCTCCCCACCGCCTCTCTCATCGACTAACCCAGATAATCCTCTGCTATCTGCCACATCTCGGTAGATCTATTAAACACACAAAAGTTCTGGTGTCCTTGTGTATAACCAGGGTAGGCTGCAAGATTTTAAATCCCCCAGTGTAGGATGCTGTCAAAGTTTTATTGAAAGTCTAAATAAATAAACCCCTTTTACTCATCCGTTTCTGGGTGGTTCGAGAGGGCTGCTCTTTTTCAGAGGTGAGGCGTTGCTGTTCCCTTGGTGGGCTAGTTCAGATGATCAGTGGTACAGCTGACCAGGAGCTGATGCAGCTGGTGGGACCCTGTGGTAGGTGATGGGATGTGGGATCCCGGGAGCTTTGCACAGCTGGGTTTGGGTCTGCTTCGGATCTAGTGGAGGAGGAGGACAGGTAGGACTTGCTTCGGGGGTTCGCAGTGACGTACTTCCACACTGGAGAAACCAAACCGTGAGCCCTGCTGTGTGTCCAGACTGCCTTTGCCTGTGTCCCTCTGGGATATGCCCAGGCAACTGCCAAGCTTCGGCAGGCCCTGTCCCCTCCTGCGCTTGATCTCCAGAGGGCCAGCAGAGCAGGTAGCACCGAGAGCGCGATGCTGATGGTGCTTCAGTGCTGGAGTGCCGGTACCTGTTCCCCCTTCCCATTTCTCACTGCAAAAGGCTCTACCGCTCCTGCATGCCTAATGCAGACACTGCAGAAGGGTGATTCAGCACTTGGCAGAGAGCTGTGAACGCCGGAGAGGTGATTTTGAACATCTTGGCCCGGCTCTGGGAAGCGACGGGGTGATGGGGGTCCCTGCGCTCCTCCGTGTGTCAGCCGCGTCCCCGAGCAGGCGTGGGACGCAGCCCCGGGACAGCCTGGCACGCTGCCAGCTGCTGCCTCCGGCCTTGGCAGCCCCCCTGGCTCCTTGCCCCCTGCCAAAGCTCCGCGGCCCCGGCACGGGCCCTCAGCTCGCCTTTCCCCTCCCGGCGGGTGGGAGCTCACCTTGCCCAAGCCATCGAACGCAATTTCATTTTTCTGTGGGGCGAGCCCAGTCCTGGGGCTGTGCTCGTGCCGGGTGCTCGCAGGGAGACGTCTCCTGTTGGGAGCGATCCTTTCCCCTGGGCTGGAGGAGGGGTTACTCAGACCTCTAATTTGAAGAGGGACTAATTGGTGTTGGTTTGAACGTGAAAGCAGCCAGGCTCTCTCCCGCGAGGGGAAGCAGAAAGAGTCTGAAAGCAGCTGGGATCCCTCCCTGCCTTCAGCAAGTTCTTTTGGAGAGTCTTCCTCCATGCGTGTATGCAGGGCTGCGTGGACCTGGTCCAGGTTTCCCCTGTCGACCCTGTGGAAGCATGGCCAGAAGAGTTGTCTGCTGAGACCGGGTGCCTCCTGCCTTGTCCTGGCATCGCTGGCCAGCCCCGTTGGCGCGGGGTGCAGGGGAACCAGCCTGGAAGCTCTCCCGGCGAGGAACGAGGAGGTGGTGGTGGGGCACCAGGGTCTTCCAGCTGCCTGCCCAAGGGGTGGTCCAGAAGGGCATCTCGTGGGTACGCATGGGTGCCCTGCTCCACCCAGCTGCTCTGCTCTGGGTGGCCCTGGGGCGGGGGGGTGCAGGGGGTTGCTCACACAGGGCCGCGTCGGCACTCGGTCTTGTAGGAGGAGCAGTGGCAGAGCGGAGCGGCTGTTGCTGGGCAGGAGGATGGAAGAAGAGGATTATGACAAACAGCATTACCAGCCAGCACGTTCCCACTTCCTTTCTTTTTTTTTTTCCCCAGCTCAGATAATGCAGAACACATCCACAGATCTCGTCTCAGTTTTCCCCAAAAAAACCTTTCGGCTGTGATGAAGCCTGAGACACCTCCAGCACAAAGAATTCTCTTTTTTTTTTTTTTTAAAGTTGTTAACGCCTGAAAAGAGGGGTTTAGCAGAGAACGACCTTAGGTGTCGGTTACAATCTCGCTGCACGAGTCTCTAATATCCCTTGCTCACACGAATACATACACCCAGCCTCCTCCAGAGCATCCTTCAAGAAAATCGATGAGGAAAGGGGATTTGCCACGCTGGTCCAGCTCGCTCGGGGTCCTCTCTTCAGACGCGACCGGTCTCATGCTCCAAAGGTGAAAATCCTCTGCCACCGACACAAACACTTTGGCAGCAGCCGGATGGGGAAAGAAATCCCTTTGGAGCACTGCGCTGCCCCTTGGCTTTGAAGTAAATGTTTTGGTCATTGCTGTTGGAGTGCCAAACCCTGTTACACTGCTGCGAAGCCTGTCAGGGTTCTCCAGGTTGCAATTAATTTAGGGGTTGGTTGGCCGGACTTGCTCCAGGCCCCTCATGTCCAGGGGAACAGCTCTGGTCATGTATTCTCCAGGATGCTCCACCTGGGCAGTCACGGCCTCAAACGCGGTAAGGAGAAATCGCATCTGATGGGCACTGTTGAGGGTCACCCGTAGAAGGATGCTGCTGAATGTCCTGCTGTGCCTCCTGTTAAACCCTGTGGCGTGAACCATCTACACCAGCATGTGATCTCCAAGTGCGTTGTGATGTTGGGAGGAATAAGGCACAGCAAGGATTCGAGCTGGGAGACTTGAAGTAGATGAGCTCCAGAGGTCCTGTCCAGCCTCAACTGCTCTCTAAGATTGCAATTTTTTTGCAAATCTCTCCAGTTTTTCCCCCAAGGAGTGAATCCATGGCTTTGGCTGGGCTTCCCTACTGCAGCACAGAGCAGTATCAAGCAAACCCTGAACTCAAAAGTGCTGCATCCATTTTCCTGCTAGAGAAAAGATGGACCAAACCCAAGAGACCTTTGGTGTGGGCTGCAGTGCAACCGTAGTGCTGAGATGGGGTGGAGCAGGACAACTCGGGGTGGAAAATTTGTCTCACCTGGCTCCTGGGGGAAGAATGTCTGGCTCCCAGTTATGCCGTGGATCCAGACAGACTGGTGCATGGTGCTTTGACCTGCTCCTGCCAGAGCCTGGGAGGTTTCCCGTGGTTCAGGTGGCCATTTGGCAGCTCTGTGCCCACTGCAGTAGCCCCGTGGCAGCACTGTTGCAACTGCTCCTACCGTTGTGAAGAAACGAAGGGGCAATTTCTGACCTCTTCTGCTTCCTACTGGTCCCATCAGCTGTATCTTACTGTGAGTGTGATTTTTGACCCAGCTCTGGGCATACCAAAATGACAGGTCCCTCCTTCCTGGACCATGCTGCTCTCTTGTCCCTGGTTTGTTAATCTGACCTTGCAGTTTCCATGAGTACCCAGAAATCTGGCTGGCTGGAAGCCCCATCCCACCAGTACTTCAGTTTTGGAGCCTCAGGCTTGTTGTCACCGCAAGGTAGGTCCTACAAGCAGTGGGACCGCGCACCTGAGCAGTGCATCACGGTGAACACCCGAACTGGGGGCAGGCAGAGATGCCGGCGCCTCTCTCTTTGTGTCCAGTCCCCGTGCTGGCCGTGGCTGTTTGCCAGCCTGATGCTGTCCTTCCAGGGTTTCCTTTCTTCGAGGAAGCTGGTCTTGGTACTGCTTGATGCCTGTCCCCCTTTCCCCTGGCAGGGCCAACCGTCCTCCCCCCGCGCTGCTGCTGCAGCTCCAGGCCACATGCTCCATCTGTGCCGGGGACACGGCGTCTCTTGCTGCCTGCAGGCACGTCCCAGCATTTGCAGAGTTGTTTTAACTTTACCCTTCTGCCTTCTGTTCACCATCTTCCAGATCTGCCCTTTCTGGTTTTCTCCACGCTGCTGTCTCCAGAGCCTCTCCAGCTCTAGGATGGCATCTGGCCTTGTATGCAGGACACTCCTGCTCTGGGTGAGCTCCAGTCTGTCCTTGGTGGGGCTGGAGAAAACTCTCGTGGTACTGAGGCATGCAGCCGGGCAGTGTTCACTTTGAAAACCCCTCGCTCGTCCAAGCTGTAATGCACTCAGGTCACCGTTATTCCAACCCAGGAACCATGCAGCAGGTTAGCTTGACTTTATTTCTTTTAGCAATCAAGCTGCTTAAAGAGCAGGTACCACAAAGGATGCTGACTCACTGCCGACCGTGAAACGGGGCTGCAAAAACCAGGCCCTCGTGTCCCACCACCGCTGCGGTGCTCCAGGCTGCACCTCCAGTGGGCTAATCCGGTCCGCTTGCAAGAGTTCCTCTCCCGCTGAGCACACAGGGGCATGCAGATCTTTTAATGACAGCTGAGATTTGTGAGTATTGACTTCATTATTCAGTGATTAAAATATTCCAGCTTCATTGCGACACAGGGGTGCATTAATGATTTATGGTATTGCATTTTGATTCGACACCTTAGCAAAGTTTGAAAGCGGCTCGTGCCATGGATTCTGCTGAAATCTGGAAATTAAAGGTGAGAATTTAGTAGCTCACTGGCTTGAAAGATAGGAAAATGGGCTAGATGCACCATGGAGGAAAAAAAAACCCTTAAAGAATGTTTGAGAAGTGACCGTAACCCAGCCTGGCACGTGGCTGTGCCCGCTGCCCGAGGAGGCGGCCGGCCCCGGGGACACGGCATCCATCTCCGACAGGGCAGGGGGCCGGTCCCCGGCTTGGCCGCGCTGACCCTCTGTCACTCTTCTTTAGGCAGCTTTTGCAGAGTTTTAGATCTTTCCTAATGTGATGGGTCCTGGGAGCAAGGGGGTTTCCCGACAGTGTTTCTGGGCCATGGGGGCTCTGAGCCCAGCACCTCTCGCCGTGTTTCCATCCCACCTCCCTGTGGGACACTGCCCATGAGTGTCTGTCCCAGCAGAGCATCCCAACCCTTTCGCTCCGCTGGTGTAGGAGGCTGGGAGTCAGACATGGCTGTGTTTGCTGTCCCTGCGAGCATCCAGCATCGCTGAGTGTCTGTCTCCATCCTCTGCCTCACCTGCTATTATCAGCAAACACTCTGAGACCTGTTTGTCTGAATCTCTTGTACGCGGTGGGGTTCCTCATCGATTGCTTTATTTGTTGCCTCTGCTCTTCGGAGACCCCTGGGGCTGTGTCTTTTCCTCTTGCCTGCATCCTGAGACAAGCAGCGGGGACAGCGAGGGGGGCAATGCGACCCGCTCGGGTGTTTCGGAGACAGGGAGGCGAGGAGGGACGTTCCTCTCCAGACGCTCCCGTCTCAGGATCTGCCCCTTGAACTGGTGGCTGCGGCAGCCTCAGCCCTTGGGGACCCCCCGGGTCCCCTCCAGGTGTGTCGTCCCCATCCCCTTTCATCCCCGTTCCCTTCACAGCCCAATTAGCTGTTTGCTTAAGGTTCTGCAAACCTCACTTGATAAGTTTACCTAATTGCTTCACTTAAGTTAATTACTTCTTGGCTGAACAAGAAAGCAACGTAATTGATGTCAAGGCGTATTTGTCACTTCGATTAATGTCCCGGGAGCGGGGAGCTTGGCTCTGCCCCCCTCCACCCTTCCTTCCCCGCTGCGGCCCTGGGAGCAGGCAGCAGCTTCCAGGCACTGCGATAGATCCCGTTGCACGGCACTGCCTGCCTGGTGTACGGGCAGAGGAGGTGAAGGCGGGGAGGCTGCCCAGCGCGTCCGTAACGAGAGTGCTTACCCATCATCTGGGCAGCGAGCACCTCTCCCATCAACCTGTCGATGGAGAAAGCGGTGACCCCCGTGGCTCCAGCCCTGCGTGGGGCCAGCCCGTGGCCAGACCCAGCCCACACCCCACGCAAGACAAAATTCAGCGCGTGCTCTGGCCGCATGCGGGCTGGGGTCGGGGTCAGGACGCAGTCCCAGGTGCCTTCTTCGCGTCCCGGCTGTTAGGTGGGAGTTAGGATAGCTGGCGGGGTGCTGGGCTGAGGTCTCTCCTGCTAAATGAGGCTGGCAGTGATTGTCAGGGAGTTTGCACCCGCTTCTTTCTTTTGGAGGTGTTTTTTTTTTTCCTTTCCATCTGAAAAGATTTGAGGCAGTAGGTTAGCTCATAAAAAGCTTTCCCTGGGAGCGGCTGCCTGCTGGACTTGGGGTGAATGCCCCCGAGAAAACGCCTCCCACTCCAGTGAAATCTTCCTCCCGTGACCTGCACCAGGAGGTGAACTTTTGTGCGAGAGAAAGATAATCCCCTTTGCTCACCGGGACTGAAAGCTCTGTGATAAAAGCTTTATTCAAGATCAAAGACATATGCTGCTTTTTTTTTTTTCTTTTAATTTCAAAAAACTACTACCTTAAACAAAAAGTTTGGTTCATGCCGGGTTGAAGCTCCAAACGGTGACAGCTCCGGAGCTCATCTTCCTGGCCGGTGCCGGCGGGGAGCGGGACGGCGTGGGGATGGAAGGCACCGAGACCATTAGCCCGGCACAGAGAGGGTTCGGGGGCTCAGCTCCATTTCCAGTTGCCCCAAACCACTCGGGGCTCAGGTTCCCTTTTAGTCCCGGGGATTATCCAGGCAGCTGGAGGAGGGGGGAGCCTGGGGAATGGTCTGCGTTTGATCTTGCTCAGCAGTTTCGTCCCCACGAGTGTCCGGCGGGGGCTTTGCTCAGGATGGAGGTGACACAAAGGGTTGAGGGCTTTTCTCAGCAGCGAGCTGGTCAATAGGGGGGTGTTGTGCCAGTTTGCACTTCAAAAGCCATGAGGTGGGCTTCCAAAACTGTGAGCTCAGCTACAAATTGCCGGGTTGTTTCTTCATTGTCGGATGCACAGTGCTGGACCCCTGCTTGTTGCTTTCTTCCCAGCTGCAGACTTCTCCCTGCAGCCAGCCAGGCTGGCACCCAGTAAAAGCTTTGTGAAAATCAAGCCCAAGTGCCTCTTATCAGGGTGCTGGATGTCCGGTGTCAACAGTCACGTCCTCAGAACATCCCACGCTGTGGGGTACCCTGTGTCTGAGGACACCTTGTGCTGTTGGGTGGATCACAAGGCACCCAACTGCGGGACTCCCCGCATCATGGGACCCCCCCAACACATGTACCCCCTCTCTGCAGACACCCTTTAGTGTAAGACACCCCATATCCCTTCCTGCAGTACAGAAGGGCAGCTATAAGATAAGAAGCTCGATCGTCAAGAGCATCCATTTCAGACAGTGAAACCAGTCCCACGTAACCCTGCTTTCACCCCTCAGCACCGGTTTTCATGTCACAGCCGTGTCCTCCTGCGTGCAAAATGGCAGAGAGTGTCGCTCACTTCCACGGCGACATCCTCTCCGCGTTTAGCCCTTTATAAAACGAGGGATCACAGGTCGAACTGTGTGCTCAGGATAAGTCCTCTGAAGCTAATGGACTTATTATGGTCCCTCATTTCAGAGCTAAGCTCAGCAAACCTGGTCTCAGTGGGGGAAAAAAAAAAGAGTCTCTCCAGGAATGAAATTCACTCTGTCATGTGCGACACGTTTTGCACCGAGATAAACCTCACTCCTCCGTGTGGCTTCTGCAGGGGCTGATCCCTCAGCTGTCCTCAGCTCTCCAGGCACTGCTGGGCAGGCAGTGCATGAGCCCAGGCCCAGCTCTGCTGCACCCAGACCTGGAGCGAAGTGGTGGGTCCCACCTGCATGAAGCAAGGGACATTGGATGGTGTTTGCCAGCTTGTTCTGGCGAAAATATGTCAGTCCACAGGCCAGGGCATTGGGAAAGACCAACTTTCCTTAGCTGTTAGAGAAATAATACCATTTAGAGAATCAGGGTTGACCCTAATATATCTGCTCTCCAGCTGGCTCAGGCACAGCTGTCTCACCAGATCAGCATTAGGCTGGGAGATCATCATCCCTGGCAGGACCAAGAAGCCAGGAACGATGGACAGGCAGCTGTATGGCTGATAGGATGTCACCACCTGCAGTCTGAAGCCTCCTTTACCTTCTGCTCCTGCTCCACAGCCTGCCCCTGCACCCACAGGCGGATGCCAACGTGGATGTGGCACTGAGAAGATGGCTACTGAGGCTGAAATGAGGGAAGGAGGAAGCCCAGGGGACTGGCTGAGTTTGGGATCTCATGGTCCAAGAGGAGAGAATGGATTAGCCCACACAGATTTGGGAAAGGGGACAACTTTTCCTGTGCAGCCCACAAAGACCATGGCCATATCGTAGGCTGCTGCCAACAGGTGGGTTTGAAGAGGCTGAGATAGAGATTGCTCCTGATTCCTGGTGGGCACAGGTCAGGAAACTCCACTGAGACTCCTCATAGGGTGGAGTGTAAAATCAGCAGAACGTCCCATGTCTCCAGGGCCAGGGGTAGTATGGACACTTGGTCCCACTGAAGGGTTGCAGGGCTCTACCTTGCAGCTTGAGGTCTGTCTTTAATTACAGGAGGGAAACTGTGTTGGGGTCATTCCCAGAGCCTGGGGAGGATTTTCCTTCACTGAGAAGAAGATGCAGGAGGTTTGTAATGTGGGGAAGAGCTTCCCCTGAGGGCTGGGCTAACACCAAGCTCTTCTGCTCTGTCTTCTGTGGTGGAACAATGTCACCCTCTGTGCTGTGCGGCAGCTTGTACCAGCGTGGCTGCCAAGGACATGGCCGTGAAACGTGCAGAGCTGTCTGAGAGCGGTCAGGGAAGAGGTGGGGAGAGGAGAGGGCACAGCCCAGACCTCTTCCGAGGGAATTTGTCCTTTTCATTAGAGTCAAAGTTCCACTGTCAACGGGGTCGTTCTGGACACGGGGGAACCAGCAGCACAGCACCTGATGGAAGTGCACTCTCACTGGGTAATCCAAGAGCTCTAATGATCTGCCTTTGATCTCCTATTCAACAGGGAGATTTATTACAGCTTTCATTTCAAGTCAGAACTGATGAATTTCAGTGGACCTGTCGAGTGGCTACAATCTGGAGACATTTATCTTTCAGGAGGAAGAGACAGTCTCGTCTCTTTGTCTCTTTGAAATGATGGGGGGAGACACGGTACCCAGCTAGTGAGGGTCAAATGATAGCTGCTGGGTGCTAGCAAGGTCCACCTTGCTCGAGGCAGGCTCACTGCTCCAGCTGTGAAACAGCTCTGGAAACGTGGTATCAGAAACCATCTCTCCTGCCTCGGGTTGTGCAAGGGAACTCTGTTGCATATAAACGATTTTCTGCAATTTCACCAGAATCAACACATTTTGCTTCTGACTGCTCAGGGATGCTGGAGGGAGCCCGTTTCATTCTCTTCCACGTAGGTGCATTTTAGCTGTCCCATCTAACTGTTTTCACTTAATGCCTCGGCACTGAAGCAAGTCTACATCAGCAGATCCCTTAGAGGAACAGCGGGGTGGCCTGTGCCATCCTGCGGCACGCGGAATAGCTGCTTTGTTCCCAGATTGGGGATGGTTGCTAAATAACAACAATTTTATCATTTCTAAGAGCCGCGGAAGAGCTCTCAGGCATTATTTGCAGCCTCTTATCAGTCTGAAGGCTGCTCTTCAGCAGGGCTTGCCCTGAGCATCTCTTCCTTCTGCCACTGCTGCTCCCCGCCTGCACCCAGTGGCAGGTATGGCAGGAACGTGTTTTCTGTTCCCTTCTGGTGCTGGTTTGGGCTTTGACTTGGACTGGGAGATGCATGCTAGCATTTAGCATCTGCAGCTACTTCTCTCAGTCTCCAGAGCTGGTCCCATTGCTTTGCTTTGCCCTCTACCCCACCATGTCCCCATCTCTCCCACCAAAGAAGAGGCTTTCACGTGGTTGGAGACCTCACCTTCCTGATGCTCTGTCTCAGTGCTGCAGCGTTTGTCCTGTGAGCTGGTGACAACAGCATCCTTGCAAGATTCCACCGCTCTCCTGACCATCCTGGTCATCTTGGCCCCACATGACTGTGCTGATGTGGTCCCACTGACCTCACAGTGCAGCTCTGCGTTGTGTCCTGGCAAGCTCTGCACCAGCAGTGCCACCTCCATAGAGCCGTCGCACTCCCTCCCATCAGCAGACAGCAAAGAGTCCCTGATGTGCTTCTGCTCTTGAGCAGGGATGGGCTCTCCTGGGACAGGCTTGGCTGCCTTCCCTGGCACGGCTCCGCGTCACGAGCGGTTGTCTCAGTATGCTGCCAGCCCCGCAGACTCCGTGTCAAGCCCTTGGTCCTTTGCTTTAGCAGGACCTGTGGTGGCAGTGGGAGATCTTTCCTCTTCTTTCTTCCCTGGTCCCTTTGAGGATCTTGCCCACGGGAGCCCCAGGGCCAGGGCAGCAGCAGGATTGCTGGGCTGCTTGAGCTCCCCTTGGCCACGCATGGTCCCCCAGGACCCTGGTCACACTCCTTGGGGAAGAGCCACGTTCCTGCACCAGCACAGCTCCGTGGCATGCAGGGGTTTGGATGGAGAAGAGCTTGTGCAGCCAGGGGCAGGAGAGATGCATGTGGTCCATGCAGACAAAGATCAAATGCTGTGGAGAGGTGGCACCATCCCAAAGGGTCTTTTGAGGAACCAGGGTTCAGCCAGAATGCTGGAGTTACCCTGATCCACTCTGCAGTGGGATGGACATGGGACTTTCTGGGAGCAATGCCTGGCCCAGCTGCCTGCATCTCTTTAGCTTTGGTTTGTTACAAGGAGCTGGTTGGTTTGGGCTTGCAACAAGACCAGTTAAGCCGATTTAAACCCAGGGTGCTGAGCTAAAGCCTTTTCTTGCTCCTGACCGTGACGCCTGCTTCCTGGTGTTCATCAGTCTCCCACCGACAGTGGGACTGCGTGTGACCTGCATGGAAGGATGCTGGTGGCACCATGCCACGTGCCCTGGGCTGTTCTGCTGGCCCAGCACAGCTGTGGTCGTGGGTTGTCCCCTTGCGCTGAGGGTTGTCACCCTGTGCTGCGTGGTGTCCAGGGAGCACGTGGTGCCCCGTGGGGCCTTGGAATCAGAGGGACCCTGTGAGAGCCAGCACTGTCCTCCAGCACATCCCCGAGCCGCAGACATGCGGGTGTAAAGCTGCGTGGACGGGGTGTGTGACCTGGTCCCCCGTGCCTCACCCCCGTCTATGTGCCTTGCTGCGGCCGTGCAGCACGGCTGCGATTTGTACGTGTGGGTGGCAGTGGCGGGGGAAGAGCCACCCGTTGTCAGCCCGTCCCCTAATCCATCCTACAGACGAGCAGATAGTGCTGGGAGGGCTGCTGCTCCCTGCCAGCGACTGCGAAAGAGCAGCCACTGTATTGATTGGCCCTGTCACCGCTTGAGGGATGTATTCGTGTGAGCAGCCTCCGGCATTAGCAGTCTGCTCGCCTGCTGGATGCATCAAGGGCCACCAAGTTCTCCATCCCCGGCAGGTGCAGCAGGGACAGGGCTGGGGCTCGTGGCCGCACTCGGAAATTCCTGTCCCAGAAAGCCAGACCACAAGGATGGCTGAGGTAACCATCAGCAGTGCAGGAGGGGGAAGGAGAAGACCAAGATGGTGGTGTGTCCAGGGATTCAGGAGATGAGGAGATGCTTGGTGAGCACGTCTGGTGAGCTCACCATGGGCACAGGGTAGAGGTGTGGATCCTTCCAGCTCGTGCTTTGTGCCTGCTGAATTTGATAGACTGCAATGTCTTCAGTGGGCTCAAGGATGCAGGAAGATGACTGGCGCTGGACAGTGATTATTTTTTTTTTCACAGAAAATGCGTGTTTGCTAATCTCAAAGCCATTAGTATGAAATGGCTGGCTTGGGGAAAAATACCTCATTGGAAAAAATAAGATTTAGGAGTCTCCAAATTTCTGAAGTGACCCCTTTGGATGCTCTCAGTTTGGAGAAGCTCAGGATCTCTTCACTGGGAGCTGGTCTGTGCTTTGACAGGTGAATGGTGATTCCTCTTCTGGTTGGAGATGTAAAACTCTTTCACAGTCCTTCATGTGCTTGTGGGGACGGGGTTTGTGTTTGCTGGGCCTGTGCTGTCTGCACATGGGATTTTTGCTCCTGGAAGGAAAACAGCGACCCGGTACAAGTGAGAAGAGTTGTGATGTGCTGCACCAGCCTATCTAAATGGCCTCAGGCTCTGCACCAGCCTTTCCAAAGTCTGCTCGCTCTAGTTAGTGGGTTGTTTATTTATCTCTTGAATGGGCAAATAAGATATATGTAGTTTTCTTTTTCATCTGCCCCCTCATTAACATAATGCTGAGCAGGAGAACATATCTGAGTGGTACTGTCAGACTTCATTACAGGGATCCGGCCCAAAGAGACATGTAGCTCTGGGAGCTTGCTGCAAGGCCATCCGTCAAGCCAGACCCAACTGTCCCTGTGCAGACAAAATGTCAGAACCCAGCAGAGAGAGGCGAGCACGTGATTCCCTCTGCCCAGCACAGACTGAGCTACTCTTGCCATTAATCCTTCTGGAGAACGTGGCTCCTTTCTTGGGTAGCATTAAAGATATTCTTGGTTTCTAGTTACAGGTCTGCATTGTGCAGTCACCCAGTTTCTGCCTCTTAAGCTGCCCCAGTGGACGCTGGGTTATTGACCACCAGACACCTAGGCTGATGCCAAACCCAAATGAATGATAAAGCTTTTCATGAACACTAGGAAACTATGTCTGCCTCTCTGACAAATCCTTCTTTGAGCAAGACATTGAAAGCATGCTCTCTACAGGTTGTGCGTGTTGGTTTGAAGTCCCCTTGGAGCAGCAGATGGTAAATCCTCACCAGCTGCAGAAATTCAGACTAGTTCTTCCTTCTCCACAGAGCGCAGACCAGACCTCTCCTGCAAACACCTCATGAACTGGGCTTCTCCCTCCATACCCGTCCTGCAAACCCAGCCTTTCTGCCGTGCCCTGGGGAACAGCCTGCAGCAGAGGAGGTTAGCTGAGCTAGTGCTGGGAAAGACCTCCAGAAGGAAGGCTGTAGCCATAGAAATGCAGAATGAGGACGCAAAGAAACACAAATTAAATGGGCAGCAACCTGGGCCACAGTCTGCAATGACTGAAGTAAGCAAGATCCCAAGGCGAGAGATCACCCTGTAGTCATCACTGCCTCCCAGAGGGTGTTAAAGCCGGTGTGTTATCACTGTTGCTGGAGATGGGATCACTGACAGATGTCCTGTGTCCCCTCTGTCATGCACAAGTGATCCTGGCCAGACCACATGGACACTTGTGGGTGCTGGGGGTGAGTGGATGGGGTCATTGTGGAAATGGCATTAGAAAAAATCCCCTTCCCATTCATGCAGTCTTCCACTGAGTTTTTATATCGATTTCCTGCTTTTTGGGATTATCAACAGGATCATTTCTGGTTAAACCAAGCAGGTTTAAATGGAGAAGTCTCAAGCTCACTTCCTGATGAGTGCCTTGTGGGATATTGTGGCCATCGTGCCGGTCCCTGGACTGACACCGTGTTCGTGCTTGGGACATGCATTCCACACTCCCTCCTCCACCCACTTTTCGAGGCCATCTCATGGGCTTTCCAAATCACTGAGGAAATGTCCTGAAAAGGGACTCCCATGACACGTGAGGCTCTCTGGGCTCTGTGAAAGGGGATATCTGGGGAGCTGACATCCAGCCTGGTGGGACCCCGTCTGCTCTTGCAATCTCCATGTGCAAGGGCTGAGCTGGAGACCTCCCCAGGCTTGGGAGTGCAACGCAAGGACTGCTCGGCACGTGACGGCCTCTTAGGTTTTTAAAGCAGAAAATGGTGACGTTTAAAGCCTTTCTCCCTAAGAGGAAGTGGCAGATGCAATGAAAAGTTAATGATGGTGGCTGTGCCTTGCCGAGTCTGGGCTCTCCCCTTCCCTGCTGTCCTCTCCACTCCTCAGTTAACTCCCTGGCTGGACGGCCGGGCCCGGGTGTGTTTGCCAAGACAGGAGGCAAGGGTGGATGGGAGGAGGCACCAGCTGCTCCTCTCGTCACAGGGAGCAGATGAAAGGAGCAATCCTCTGTGTGTGTGGTATGGGAACGGGGCCCCTGCGCTGCCTCTGCCTCTCCTCAGTTGATGCCGGGTGGGTTTTGGTGCTCGGGGTGAGCGATGCAGTTGGGGCAGGAGGCTGCTGCCCTTGCCCCAGGCACGCTCGCTGGCGCTGCTGGTGCCCGTGGAGGGACGGCAAGCTGCCATGGGACAAACAAAGCCATTGGAGCCTGCAGCATCCCATCCTCTGGCATCATCTTAGAGAGAGGGCGAAGAACAGCCCAGAGCTGTGAGAAATTTGTTTCTGGCATGTCTTTCTGACCGTCCAGTCTGCTGGCAGCCAAACTGACGGGGGTTCTGGGGGCATGCAAAGGGACGAGGTGGGACACTGAAAACCAGGTTCAGAGGTTTGAACCTCCAGCTCAGGCAGCGCCTTGCCCAATGTGACCAGGATGCGATGCCACCAGTTGCAGACCAGCTAGCCATCAGCTTGCCAAAAGTGACAGTGGTGGATATGGCCAGTGATTCCTGGGTACTGCTTCTCCTTCCAAACTGGAGGCTGATGACCCTTGGCAAAGTGCAGTTGCTGCTTCAGGTCCTCCTCCTGCCCAGAGGATTTTGAGTTGCATGGCAGAAACATGCTCATAACCCTGGCACTGGCTTCCCTGCTTGCTGCTCTCGCCTGGGAAATTGGGGTGGTGGGCTACACACAACACAGTCTGCATGACCCCCAGAGAGTCCCTAGCCCATCCAGACCCTGTGGTGTTGGACCCGACCATGGTTTGGAAATGCAGCCAAATGCCACGAACTAACCAAGAAGGTGGAGAAAAAACTTCTCACTGTGCACCCTGATGGTGCAGTTGTTAGATTAGATCCGTGTGTCCTTGTGCCCCTTTGTCAGAAATCCAGGGCAAATCCACAGTAAGCGGCTCACAATTTGGAAGAGGCATTCAGCCCTGGACCGTAGTGACCTTTCTAACAAAACCCGCGGCTAAAGCCTCTGCTCAGCCAGTGCCATGTGTGCTTGGGATGGCAGGAGCTCATCTCTCCGTCTGTGCTGGTGCAATTTGCATTAGCCCAGGAAAATGTCACAGGTTAGATGCTCTGGGGCAAGTTCTGCTCCGTCTTCTCCTGCGGTTCATGGGGGAATTGGCCACGCTTCCCGCCCCTGACCCGCTCCCAACCCCTCTCAGAGCTGTGTGAAATCTGCAGCCGATAGCTCTTGGCTTGAAGACATTATGTGTAAAGATGCAGGAGTGTAACTAGTGCCACTCAAAATCCCATCACATCAGCTCAGTAATGAAAGAAACAGCTCTATCCGAAAGCAGCTGACAGCTCAAGGTTTCGGGCTGACAGGAAAACCTCTGCTTAGAGATTCAGGGCAGGCAGAGAAAACTGGATGCCCTGGGCTAGCAAGGCTGGGGAAAGAGCCAACAGTGGCTGTCTGACTCCTGGGTAGGCAGCAATGCTGTGCTCAGCCCCTCGGAGAGGGGAGGGTGGTGTGGTGCAAAGCCTAGGAGAAGAGAAGAGGGTTGGTACTCATCCTAAGGGCATTAATTTCTGGGAAAATGCCTGGGTTGGACTGGGCTGGAGCTGGATGTCAATCCAATTTTATCTGTGTTGAGAAATATTCACTAATAGGAGATGCTGCATCTGTTCTTGGGGCCACTGGCCACCACCCCACAGTGGCCAGCCACTGGTTTCCAGTGTCTTGGTCTGCTTCCCTTAGTCCCACCACGCTCTTTGGCGCACGAGGACCTTGGAGGCCATGAGCCTTGTGTTCAGGTCCGACACCCACCTTTGAGATGCGAGGCCCCTTGGGGTTTGGGTTAGGAGCAACCTCTGCCAGGACTGACCCTCTCTTTCAGACCAGTGCCAGATGATCAGAGGCGATCCGTCCTGGGATCCTCCTGCCTCTGCTGCAGCTTCCCAGGGATGGTCTGGGGGTCTCCAGGACCCTTCCCTGGGGCTCAGCTACCTCTGGGGCAGTGGGATGCTGACTCTGGTCTGTCTGGAAGCTGCTGGAAGAAGGCACAGCGTGGAAAAAGCCAGAGTTCAGGGGACTGGACCTGCTTTCACGGGACGGATCCTGGCTCTGCATCCTGCCCAGAGGGCTGAGATGAGCCGCGTGTTCTGCACATCGCATCAACTCTGGGAAACGCCGGTCCCCGGCTTGGAGCTGGAAAAGGCCCCTCTCTCCTCGTCACCAAGCTGGCTCTGCTAACGAGGCAGCTCCTCATTTGCATGGGCTGGCGATGCTGCGGCCGGGAGGTTGGCTCCGAGGGCACGAACGCGGGGACAGCACTGACCTGTCTTTGCCGTCTCCCCTCCGAGTGCCAGCCCATGCCCCTTAATGGGGAGCTTTGAAATGACTTCTTCATTTATCCTAATGCAATAAGAGCCCGGTTGGAGTGCAGGCTTTGTGCAGGAGCAAACTGTCTCTGCTCCCTGGAAAGGCAGTATTATGCTGTCTCTCGCACTCCAATATGCTAATACACCAACTCCCTGCAATTTCATTTTCAACAGGGACTAATTTAAAAGAAATGACCAGCCTGCCAGTGGACTTCAAAGATATCTTTTGATGAGTTTTAGCAGCTTCAGCAAAACTCTAATTTGAATTTCAGTGGCTGCCGTGTGATTTTCTCGGTGACAGTTAAGAGAGATGATAGCGCCAGCTCCATCTGTCATTGGAGCCTCTTCTCTTCCCTCTTTTCACTGATTTGTTACAGAGGGGGGGAAAGGAGAGAGGGGAAAAGTTGAAAGAGAGGGTGGCTAAATTCTGGCGCCCTTGCGCAGAGGCGCACAAAGGGGAAACGTGGAGCTGGGAGGCGGGAGGAGGCGATGGGGGATGCCGGTGTCATGGCTCAGGCAACCCGGGTTAAAGTGATAACGGCACAAAAAACGCTGTCACGGGGAAATTAGCAAGCGTTTTCTGTCCGAGTTGGCTGCACGGGCCGGCAGCCCAGGGAGGGTGAGCTCTTGCAGCAGGGGAAAATGGCAGTCGGGTTTTGGGCTTGTCTGTCAACAACTGCCCCCCTTCAAATCTACAGCCTGGGTGCTGCGATCCCCTTCGTGATTCAGTGCACTTCATTCGGGGCTGCAGCAAGAGGTGGCAAGATCCAGCGGCTGAGGTCTGCAAGCGGCGGCATGGCCAGGACTGGGGCAATGTCACCCATTCCCAGAGCCGGTGAAAGACAGGGGCAGAGCACGACCAGGCAACGGGGCCGATGGAGGGACTGTCTCCATCTCATATGTTGGTCCTCCACCCCACTAAAGCACGCACCACTCTCCACAAAGGCGGCAGAGCCTCCATGGTGGATGCAGCACAGCTCCTGCTCCCCCATTCACGCCTGGAACTGCCCCTGTTATGGCTGTCACCCGTGATTTCATGCTCCCTCTTACATCTTTAGTTTCCCTTGTCAGAGACAGCTTCATCGCTGGCTCCCCTGCGCCTTGGGGAGTCCTGTCCCGCTGAGCTGGCAGCTTTGGGGGCAGAGGCGCCGAAGCCTTTTGTTCCCGGAGACCCGGATTTACATCCTCCGTCTGATGCCCGCAGACAGAGCCACGGCTGGGCGCGTTTGAGCGCCAGTCCCAGCAGCCGAGCTTGCCCTCTCCTCACGGGGAAGCCCTGGCCCGGATGGTGGGAGCCACTCGGGGCTGCTCTGGCTGGCGGGGGCATCCGGGCAGCGTGGGAGCAGCTGTCAATCCCACCGTAAGCCCCAGGCAAGCTGATCAGGACCTGCTCAGCTCATGTAAAATCTGGGATTAGAGAGTGGTTCAAGTGCCCCCGTTCCCGATTACAGCTGCTCCCAGAGATGCAGGCCAGGAGTCACGCTGGCAAAGCCTTGTTCCATGCATGCTCTCTGGTACCCCACATTGCTAGCTTGTCCCTGGGAATGGGATGCTACCAGTTCAGGTTTCTTACTGGTGAGCATCGTGCTAGTGCTCCACCCCACACTGATGCCAGGCTGGGTCCCTGCCCTGGCAGAAGAGCCTGGAGAAGGAAAGCATGAGCCTCATGCACGTGCACCCATCCCAGCAAAGTGCTGCCCGTGCGCCCTGGAGCTGTGCAGTCCCAAATCTCTGGGAGCCCAGCACTGCAGGGGCCAGTGCCAGGAGGTGCTCGCGTGGGGCATGGCATGCTGCCAGAGTGGGCAGCAGGACCCCGAGCGCTGGAGGTGGTATCTCTCTGCGGATGCAGAAGGTGCTGGAGATGTGATAAGGATCCCATCCTTGGCTGGGATGAGCTGCATGGATGCCCTGCCAGCTTTGCGGGGCTCTTTGCACCGTATGAGAAGATGACATGGCATGGAACAAGACAGGAGCAGCAAGGTAACCCTGCACAGAGATAAGGAGAGCAGGCAGGTGAGAGTGTCCTGGAAGGCAGCTGCGAGGCAGAGGAAGGGTTGGACCCTGCGCCTGCTGAGCCCGGGAGCTGCTGGGGCCGGGGCTGGCGGTACTGATGGAAGAGGCAATGGCACTGCCCCAAGTTGCCAAGAATGCCCCTCTCTTCAGGTTAACACAGCCAATCCTTCTGCTATCAACGGCTGATGAACAGAGCGCTCGCCCATCCCACCCCTCAGGTCGTACCCCAGGGCTGGGGACCCCTGCGAAGCACCCCCACCGCTTTCATTGTCTCCCGCAGCAAAGAGCCGGGGTCAGTTGCCCGTCTAAGCCCATCTGACAGTGCCCGCCGAGGCTCCGCGGTGGAGACCGCAGCTCCCGGAGTCAGCCCAACCGCTCTGAGATCCGCCGTGAAATCGCTACGACATTAGGCACTTCCTAATAAAGCTGTCACAGACACCCCCATTATCTCTCGGCTCAGCCCCCTGCCCTCTGTTTAACCAGATAATCTGCTTTTTAAAAATACATTTTCCTCTGGCTCAGTGGAAGCTCAGGTCTGTCCCAGTTCCTTGTCAGTGAGGCGCGCTGAGGAATTATCAGCACGCAGGGCTTTTTTATTTTTCTTTGTCATTGTGTGATACTGAAAAGTCTATTTTGTGGCTAATTATGCTGGCATCTGCGTGCCTCCCTCGGCGTGCATTTGAGTTTGTCCCTGCTGCAGTGGAACAGCCTGTGCGGGGAGGCATCTCTTTCCATTAGACATGCAGAGATCAGAGCTGAAATTTGCCCCAGCCCTGTGCACAATGCTGATGTTCAGGGTCCACATCCATCCTTTTGTCTCCGACCCTGGGAAATTCCCATTTCTCTACCACAGCCTGGGGGATGAACGGGTCTTCTCTCCACCCTGCCACCAGACAGGGGCTATGGGATGTGTCAGGATTTCAGAACATTCTGGGGACCTGCTTGCAAATGTTGACTGTGGGACCGTGGTCATCCCTTCCTTTCCCCCAGCCTGGGCACGTCCCCCTGCACCCCTGCCAGGAGCCAGCGCCTGCGCGGCCACACGTCTGTGGGCAGAGCCAGTGTGGCCCCACGCTGCACCCCTGCCCGCGGCCCTGAGCTGGGTGGCCAAGTGGGACAACGCTAGTGCAGGTGTCACTGCCCTTACGCTCACCCCAAGTGATTCACCACGGTGTGAGTCTGTTCACCTTCTCCACTGTGCCCAGGCCAGGTACGTGCCCATGACGCTTGTAGGCTTTGGTGTGGGGGGACTGGTGGGGACAAGCAGCACAGCTGTCCTGGTTGTTCCCACCATGTGCAGCAGTGGGGCACCCATTAGGCTCATTAATCACCTCTGAAGTGCCATAATGGTCCCTGCTGTAAGTTCTACCCTCCCTGAGCCCAACAAGAGTTTGGGCAGAGCAGCATCTCCCTCGGCTGTCCCCAAGGCTGGTAATTTCTCTCTGCTTTGGTCAGCTGGTTGTGGCCCTTTCATTACCTGACCTGGGTCTACAGGGAAGGGACAGGGTGACAAGGGTTAACCCTCTGCTTTTGTTCTTCAATTTTGCTGAGAGGTAAGGGAGAGGCAGGGCGCAAGCCCCACCATTTCCAGGCCCTGCTGGTGGTGCTGGTTGGGCTTGGCAGGCATGACATGTGGTCATGACCTGGAGAACACACTCGACAGTCTTTTGACTATGAACTGGAAGACCCTGAAGACCAGCTGCAATTGCTAATGCTTTGGTTAGTCACAGGGGAAACACGGTGTAAAGCATTGCACCACGCTCTGGAGATCGTGTGAAAAAGGTGGCATGTCAGCCCAGGGAAGAGGCTTGATTTATATTCCAGGACTGAGCTACCATCTCACGGGAGGATGATGTATCTAATCCCACGAACCTTGCTGAGAGAGAGCACCTGTAACACCTACAGGCCTCTCAGAGCTGGAGGCAGCTCCGGATATAATTATCCAAGTTCACACCAACGTGTCCGGGGTTAAATTACTGCTTTGGAGAACTACTGGAGCAGCACTGTGGATTTGTGTCAGATAAGAAGTGTGACATTGTTTTGCAGCATAAAAAAGAGCCTTATCAGGAATGTGCCAGCCCGAGTGTTTGTTCAGCTCTGCAGGAAGCTGACTCGGCAAGTGGTCAGGCTGGCTGCGGCTGGGGACGGCTGCCTGCTCTGTCGCAGATGGGAGAGACGCTGCCCTGCAGCGGAGACGGGTCCCAGCGCTGCGCCGTTGGGTGTAGTGGAGAGACGGATCCAGGCAGCGTGAGCCTGACCTGAAGAAAGTGCTATTAGCATGATGCTGGCAGTTCTCTGTCGGCTGAGATGGGACCACACCGTGCGTGACCCACAGGTGGAAATGCCTCTGAGCTGCTGTGCTGAGCCTTGATGTCCAGGAGCAAAGTGGTGGGGAACCATGGAGGGACACGTGGTGCTTCTTCTTATACTGACGCGAGAGCATGAAAAGAAGGAAATTAAAGAGGGCAATGCAACAGCTAAGAAGAGAATCATCTGAAGCTGGGAACAAGACCCTCACAATGCGTTTCCGATGCCCCTGCATCAACAAAGGGCCTGGGAACCACAGCAATGAGCTCTCACCGGGGGACGGTATCGCCACTAAAAGGGAGGAAATGAGTTTTTCCACATGCATTAAGACAAGACACGCCAGCGTGAAGGAAGATGTTCCACGTGCCCAGAAATGCACAGGGAACCGCTGCGTCCTGGTGTCTCATCACAGAGGATACAGCAGAAAGTGAAATCATGAAAATGATAATGGGTGGAGAACGATTTCCACATGAGAAGAGAGAAGAAAGGAGCTATTTAGTTTGAGAGGGGATGAATGAGAGAGAACACGGTGAGATGGCTATAATAATGAATGGGACAGGGAAGACATATCCACCAGTCACCCTCGACAAAGCAAGAGGTGCCTGGGGAACTGAAAGGGTCCTTCTTGTAAATGGATGCAAGAAAGTGCTTTCTGGCAGAGTTCCAGTGATCTGCCCGTGGGATCCAGGGCATCAGGAAGCTGATGGCCAAGTACCAGCTCATTTCTGCTGGAGCCACCTGCATCTGCCTCCATCTTCCTCCACTTTCCCGCCAGCGTCATGCAAGGCAGGATCTCTGACCTGCTCTCTTTACTCCCCAGAATGGCAGTGATCCCCAGCAGCTTGCCAGTGTGGTGTTTCCCTCTGGTTTCTCACCAAGCGGGTTGCAGCTGTGGCTGCTCGTGGGCACAAAAGCCATGGTGATGGCCACAGAGCTCTGACACGTTGCAGATGAGTTGGCCAGGTATGAAAAGCCTGGATTCCCTCTGGTAACAGCTCTCAGGCGGTGTGGGGCATCAGATGCCTTCCAAAATGACTGTGTGCCCAAGACACGGTGGCCACAGCCACAGGGACTGGAGTGCCCCCACCCCAGCTGAACATTCCCACCTCACCATGTTGCACCCCAAGGCAAGTTGTGGTGAGTTCAAAAGCAGTCTCCTGCTGAGTCTTGGCCACTCATTGCATGTGTGGCTGGGCAAGGAGCTCTGGAAATTGGAAAATATTGCTGGAGACGCAGTTGGGTGCTCCGAATTAAAGGGAATGGGTGATGGGGAGCCGGCAGCCGGGGAGCTGCGTTGCACAGAGGCTCCGAGGAGGGAGTGATGTGGGCAGCGATATCCAGGGGATCCCCGCAGGATTTAGGAGTGGTCAGAAGGGAGTTACCCACCCAGAGCGAATGGGGAAGGAAAGCAGTGTTAACTCCACCTCTTTGCATGGCCCTTCCATCACATTCCCCCTGTGTCAGAAAGCAAGATGGCTCCTGGGGCTTCATGGTGGGACAAGGGAGCCGCTCTGTCCTGTCTGAGGGGAGAGGGGAGCCACCAGGTCTCTGTGCCCCGTCCTTGGGTCGCTGCTCTGCTGGGCACACTGGGCATACTGGAAGCTGGCCTCAGTCTGCTGGTGGAGCCAGTCTACAGCCCCATAGCCCTGACCCACATGGTGACAGTGACAGGAGTGGTATGATGTGATGATGCCGTGGACAGTGCCGTGGCACGTGTGTGATGTGCACTGCTCCCACAGAGCTTCATTAGGATGGTTTCTGGTTTATTTTCTCCCCTGGGGCTGCTGGTGTGACACTCCAAAAGGCTCTGCCTCTGCAGGGAGGTGCGTTGCTGGGCATTTCCATCCCAATTTGTGTCCCCTGCTGCGGCTCGCCTGCGTCCCATCCGCATTTGGGCCAGACAGAGCAGGTGGGGATGGAAAAGACCTGAGAGCTGCTCCTCCTCACTGCGTCCCACAGCATCCCCTAAGGTTTTCCTAGCCACACTCCGCTAAACACCGCTGCCTTGTTGTCTCATCTGGCTGCAGAGCATCTTCCCCGCCCCACACCCCAGCTGGGCGCTGGCAGCGGGGCTGGGCAGCTGCGGACGGCTGCAGTGGCAGGTCCCCACCAGCAGCCCATCTACGCCAAGGAGCGATGCTCACAGTGGCAGGGCCCCACCAGCAGCCCATCTACACCAAGGAGCGATGCTCACAGTGGCAGGGCCCCACCAGCAGCCCATCAACGCCAAGGAGCGATGCTCACAGTGGCAGGGCCCCACCAGCAGCCCGTCAACGCCAAGGAGCGATGCTCACAGTGGCAGGGCCCCACCAGCAGCCCGTCTATGCCAAGCAGCGATGCTGACGGAGAGCTCGGGGCGAGCTGCGGGGCGGTCTCACAGGCTGCCGCTGCCCTCAGAGCTGTGTCTCCCCAGGATGAGGCGGGTGCATCGGAGTTCAGCTTTTCAGCCAGGTCGGAAAACAGTTCTTTTAAATCAACTCCTGGGACCAATCCAGAATAATATTGGCGCTTTTTTTTTCTTTTTTTTTTTTTTCCACGAGCATTTCCCACAAATCAAGAAGTCAGAAAGAAGTTGTTTTTTGGGTGAAGCAAGTGATTTTTGGGCTTCTGCATTGTTTAAGGCTCAGAGGCCGCAGGAAAAAGGATACACAAGCAGGGAGCTGGGGTTGAATTTTCAGGGCTATGGACCTTGCAGATGCCTTGCCAGGGAGAAGGAGAGCACCCAAACCCAGAAAGTTTCCCGAAGCAGGCGACGCGAGGGGATGCATTGTGTTTGCTTGCCAGCCACAGCCTGCTGCACGTCAGCTCCTCAACCAAGGAGACCTGCACTGGTGCTCCTTTCTGGAGACTCCCAAGTGCTCTTCTGGATCCACCACCAGGCTGGGGCTCGGCCAGCACACGGCTCGGAGGAGTCTTGCCAGCCCCTCACATGAATCGATCGGCAGGGCAGGACTCTATGGTCCAGTGCATCCCTCTACTTTCCAGCCGGGAGTGCCTCCACATCCCGACACTGACGGGGTAATTGCAATATTGTCATGACATGTAGAAGATCAAAGCCTGGGTGCAGGGGAGGTGGCAGTGGTGGTAAGAATGACATGCAGTTTGCATTTAGAAAGCACTTAAGAAGCAATTATCCAGTGCTGGGAGCCCTGGCCAGAGAGTGCGGCTCATGTATTTTAATGTGTATTTCAAAGAGATGAAGATTGGTGCCCAGCGGGAGGCCCGGCGGTGGTGGAGCAGCTGTGTGCAGCGTGCTCCGGGCCAGGCTGCGCTGCAGTGGCCTCACGCAACGCTGCGGGCTGCCTGCAGACGGGCCCGGGCAGCTCGCCCGCATCCCCTGCCCCTCGCCGCTCCGCTGCATCCAACCGTCTCTCCCTCTCCCTTGCAGCGCCGGGATGGTGAGGGGTTAGGAGGAGAACGGGGTCTGGCGTGGCCTCCGAGCATCCCTGCTCCGGGACGGTTCCTTATTCCTGGAGAGGGAGATGGATGCTGTTTGGGAAGGGATGCTGAGCTCCGCTCTGGTTGCAGCACCCGGCTGCAGCGATGCCAGCTTTGCTGCGCTGGTGCCGGGGCTCGGGGTCATCCTGGCACGCTCGTACCCGCCGCCGACCGCGACGGGCCTGTCTCAGCCTCTCCTGACTGCAAACCCCAAAGCAGCCGCGCATCCCTCTGCAAGGAAATTGGGTGCCTCCCCTGCACCCTCCGGCGCAGCGCACAAGGCTCCAGCCCTGCTTATCACAGAATCACAGAATGGCAGGGGGTGGCAGGGACCTCTGTGGGTCACCCAGCCCAACCCCCTGCCCAAGCAGGGTCACCCAGAGCAGGCTGCACAGGACCACATCCAGATAGGTCTTGAATATCTCCAGAGAAGGAGACTCCACAGCCTCCCTGGGCAGCCTGGGCCAGGGCTCCGTCACCCTCAGAGGGAAGAAGTTCTTCCTCGGGTTCAGCTGGAGCTTCCTCTGCTTCAGTTTGTGC
>Ga0065711_1032904_pt1 | contig 26456 bp, 15 predicted proteins | sample Hoacrofraction12_FD_59098 | JGI IMG/M metagenome (GOLD analysis project Ga0065711, IMG submission 59098) | Hoatzin crop microbial communities from Cojedes, Venezuela - Epithelial fraction 12 v2 (version 2) | ecosystem: Host-associated > Birds > Digestive system > Esophagus > Crop | place... | reverse complement strand
GGGACTGGAACATCTCTCCTACGAGGAGAGGCTGAGGGAGCTGGGCTTTTTCAGCCTGAAGAAGAGAAGGCTGCGAGGGGACCTTATAAATGCTTATAAATATCTGAAGGGTGGGTGTCAGGAGGATGGGCCCAAACTCTTTCCAGTGGTGCCCAGTGACAGGACAAGGGGCAACGGGCACAAACTGAAGCACAGGATGTTCCGTCTGAACATGAGGAAGAACTTCTTCCCTCTGAGGGTGATGGAGCACTGGGATAGGATGTCCAGAAAGGTTGTGGATTCTTCTTCTCTGGAGATATTCAGGACCTCCCTGGACAAGGTCCTGTGCAGCCTGCTGTAGGTGACCCTGCTTTGGCAGGAGGGTTGGACTAGATGACCCACAGAGTTCCCTTCCAACCCCTAACATTCTGTGATTCTGTGAAATCATACTGCAGGAATTTTTTCACATGTTGCAGTCTGAGAACATGCTCTTGGCAGATTCTAAACCTTTCTAGTTTAGCTATGAGAACTGTAGCATATTATCAGTGGTAACGATGAGAACACCACAAAATATTTACAGTTAATTCCATGCACTTGTTCAGATGTGTTAGTTGAGAGAACAGTATTGGAAAGGTGTTTTCATTATGATGTGCTGAAATATCATCGTAATTTTTCTTTTTCTCCCTTTTTTATATTAGATTCCTGGGAAGAAATATGTAAGTATGCTAAAAAAATGCAGAAGGGACTCTGATGGTAGAAAAATCATTGAAGTACCTCAAATCACAAAATAATTGCTTTTATGATATTTAACAGTAGAGATATGTCACAAAATTCGTGACTCATGGCAGGTGGGAGGGTGTCTAGGAATTTTTTGTTGCCTGTGTCTCAGTAAAGTTCATGTGATTCTGAATGAAAGCCAGATTTAAAACAAAGTGGTTTCTAACAGTATCCTTAGACCACTCGGGAGTCAGACAAGCTCCTGCTACATTGCTGCTTTGCAGATCTGTCATCACACAGGGGCACCCATCCTCCTCCTCCTCACTGCTGATGTACCAGCTCTCAGTTCAGCCTCTCAGGCGTGTTCTAGCGCCCTGCAGTGTGGAGTTTAGGCAAGGAATACCTTGCGTTTAGCCAGTTAGCCACTTTTCACCATGGATTCAATTTCAGGTTTCGATAAAATAGCTTGAAAAGTATTTATCTTCAATATGCAAGCTGAACAGCACAACTACAACCTTCTTTTAAATAATGAACATGAACAAAAAACTGGAAGAATACTTGCCATATTTACACTGGACTAAGCCCAAAGAGTGTCCCAGATAAACACCCTGCTAACTTGCCATTGATGCTGTACTGAAGTACATCTTTATAGTGATTTTAGCTTCCTGCATCAACTGTATTTCCTAAGAAGTGCTATGTCTCAGTGTAACATGCAAGCCTTTATAGCTTGCTTTCTTTCCAGTATCCTTTAGGACATGTAGTGAGAAGCAGTCCTTCTGCTTGAAATGTATTTAATTTGAATTTATTCAGGAGAGAGCACTCCTCAGTCTTACCACTCCTCTACCTACATTAAGCATCATTTCATTCCTTTGAAGCTGCAACAGTCTCTTTGTAAGACATCAGTGGTACTTGATGGTTTGTTGAAGAATCCTTCACACAGCGATGGGTGATCCCTTCCCACCGCCTTCCCGACTCTGTACTCTTCCATCTTTTATGATGAAGTACCCTCATGACTGACCTTTCTATTTTGTATCAGTCTATGTGTTATCAAATATACTTGATGAAAACATCTAACTAGGGTAAGTATAGGTCTTTTCACTGAGATCAATTATAGTGACAATCAACTACTTAAAGCATCAATGTAGCTGGAGTTAAGCATCCCTGAAATCTATCTTTTGCAAGGGTTACAGTAAAGCAGTTTTAAAAGACTGCTGTTTGAGGTAATCTGGTACTTTGGGGAAACACGCTGTTTCAGGTAATGAAGCAAAACCTTTCTTCATATCTTTTCATGGTGAATATGGGAAGAGACCTAGATGCAGAAATTCTGGTGTTCCCTCAGACAAACAGAAATGCAGTGATAAAATACATGTTTTCCACTCCCTAACCTCTGTTCTTACCCTGCCAACATTCACAAGAGATACACATAAAGGGAAAATATGCATTCAGGTGCTTTACAGTGTTTATTTATGGTGGCGAGTAGTTCTCCTGTAAACTGTAATACTGCTTGATGCAAAATGGGTGTAGGTTTTTTTTCTCTTTTTCAAATTCTGTATCTTACATGGAAGCTACAGTATGTATTTTTAATTCAGAAAATGTCTTTTTGAAGTCCTGACTGCATTTATCTTCAATATCTTTTTATATTATTTTGTCTATTTTCTATTTTATGTGATTTTTCTATTTAAAATGTAAGTAAAAGTAATGCAGATGTTCTGTACTTTTGTGTGCTTTCAGCCAATTCCCTTACAACTGTCTTTTCTGCTACATTGATGAAGATTTTTTTTCTTTACCTGCCCACACTTCTGCTCTTTTTAATCCTTGGATGTGTCTGGTTCACTCTTTTTATCTTCAAAAAATACTGTTCTTGCCCTCATGCTACTTTATACAGTAGGACTCATCTAAGTGTTTTCCCTTTGCTGGATATAGATCTTCATTTGCCGATACTCTATTTTCTGTTCTTTAACTAGTTCTATTCAATATTTCTGCTCCAACTTGATTGCTTGCTGCTTTTAGCCTAAGTAATCCATCACACAGGAGTTTTAATACAAATTATGTAAAACTGTGTTCTGTATACAGCTATTACATATTTTGATGGTGACCTCTTCAGTGGTAGGGGATAAACGCTTTTGATGACTGTATCTGTCTGCATGATCTGGATTTCAAACTGGGGCTGCTGTAGTTTCCATGATATTTTTTCCTTTTTGCACAATGAAAATTTACCTTTTAAATTTTTTCATACCATCTGTACAAATCTTCCCTTTCAGTTTAGTAGCCAGGCTAAAATGTACAGTGTGTCTCAACTTTTTTATGTTTATTAAATATCTAAAGTGTAACTGCCTTAAATAAAAATAATTTTCATTGTACAATCTTTCTACTTAAATCAGTAGCTTTGCTTCAGTAACCTTGAACTTAGCTTGAGTAGTTATCACTGCCAATGGGCAATATTTTACTGCCATTATTAAATGAAAAAGACGTTTCTTTAATAGGAAATGGTTCAGTGCAAATATCCAATGGGTTGAGCTCTATAGCTCTGCAGTTAGAAGTTATTCTGTTGAAAATGTGACAGGCTTCTGAGCACCAAAGTGTTTGCTGCTTCCTGCAATGAGGAATTTTGCTACTTGAGTTTGTGTAGCCCTTCCACTGAAAGCTAAATGTAGATAAATGTACAATTTCTTTGGTTTTTTTTGAGCAGGCAGTTATAAATAGAATATTTTAGTTTTTCATATCTTGTATATAAGATTCTACACTAATTTAATTCACTAAAACGTTGAGTGACCGCAGTTATTAACACCTTAATTGATGTTTGATTTGATTAGTGTAGAGCTGTGAACTATAGAGTGAAGATGCAGATTTGTTACAGAGAAGATAATGTGGAGATAGTTTATTAAACAGTCAGAGTAGATTTGCTATCAATAGGCACGCTTAAAAGTGGACGTTGTCTGAAAGCTGTGTTCTAGCAGGAGATACTGTGATACTGTTCCACTAGCAAAGTACATGTACCCAGACTTCGATTAACACAAAGCTGGAGGGAAATTAATGGAACAACAACATTGTCAATAGACTGAATTGCAGTAGGCTGACCTGGCCACAATTTCATTCAGGTTAAGGAGCTATCAGGAATGAGTACATGGTCAAAAGAGCAGCTGGACAGGATAGAAACTACTTGTTAGGTGTCTGCATGGGAGACTTGTCAGTAGGAAAATCTGATAGGAAAAAACAATTTAATAACTGCCTTCCTCCCTTATAAAAAAAGTTTACAATGTTTTAAGTTTGAGTAACTCTGTGCACTTCTTACGTGCCTTACCTTTCACAATAGTTTCAACAGATGAACTATCTTAGGATATGAGTAGTAGGAGGATTTAAAGAGTAAAGAATCACAGAATCATAGAATCATAGGATCATCGAGTAGTTTGGCTTGGAAGGGACCTTTAGAGGTCATCTGGTCCAACCCCCCTGCAATGAGCAGGGACATCTTCAACTGGATCAGGTTGCTCAGAGCCCCGTCCAACCTGGCCTTGAATGTTTCCAGGGATGGGACATGTGCCATCTCTCTGGGCAACCTGTTCCACTGCCTCACCACCCTCAGCGTAAAAAATTTCTTCTTTGTGTCTAGTCTAAATCTACCCTCTTTTAATCTAAAACCATTACCCCTTGTCATATCGCAACAGGCCCCGCTAAAAAGTCTGTCCCCATCTTTCTTATAAGCCCCCTTTTCCATATTGAAAGGCTATGATAAGGAGAATGTGTGCAAGCACATGAGTTGCCTAAATTCAGATGTGAGAGCAGCCTGGGCATGTTCACCTAAAAGGAGCGTTTATCAGGTTTGAAGCAACCAGCACTGCCACATTTGCTGAAATACAAAGTAATCAGAAAGGATTTTGTGTCTCTGCAAAAACACCTGAGAAAGATCACCACCACCCCGACACCTCCAACCATAGAAATAGCTAGATAGAATGTCCAAGGAAATAACTGTTTCTCTGCTGGAAAAGGTTTGCTTTTCTGGGAAGAAAACAAAAAAATGTCTGCATTCAATACTAAGAAGCTGCAGTTGCTTTTAAACGTATTCTTTGTTAACTGTGACTTGTTTGATTATGCTTCCATTGTGACTAAGAAAATAAGGAAGTTTCGCAATGAAAAGTGAAAGTGAAGACATGAAGTGGCTTAACATAATAACAGGATTTGTAATCAAGATAAGAATACGTAGTTTGGCCGTGCCTTTTCTCAAAGCAAACCAGATAATTATTTAAATCCAGCTAAGAGCTATCTAAACGAATGAGCGAATGAAATGAATATTTGAGTAAACACAAAATCTGTTTTATTGTTCAGTTCTGAGTGATGCAGATATCTGGGATTAGGCTTGTCTTCAGTACCCTGTGGTGGAAATTTTTTTCTTGGTTCCTTTGTGAAGAGAACTCTGTCAGTATGATGGATTTTTTAATGCTCTGTGAAGTACTTTGTTCTCCTGCTCCTTTCTCTTTGGATTGCCCTTGAATTTAAGGTTGTTAAAATAAATGTCCATGTTTTGCCAGCATCTTTGGCTGAACAAATAGGGAATGTTTTGTCCATCTTAATAAACAAAGAACACATTGGGTTTGTAAAGAACAGGCAAATTGCCAGTGTCTGGAAGTTACTGATATTAGTTTGTGTGTTCCCCCTCAATTGTGCCCTTTTATTATGTTAGCCAGTTAGGCTCTGTGAAAAATTTCAGTAGGTGAAATTACTCATTTGTGAAAATGATGTCAAATGGATTGTTTGGGCAGATAGATTAGTGATTTAAAACCAAAATACGGCCATCAGCATAATCAGTTTGGAATAGAAGGTGCAGCAAAGATGTCTCTGTTTCCTGCTCCTGCATTTACCTTGTTTGACTTGCTGATTTAATCACTTGGGTGAAGCTGAGGCTCAAATTGTCAGTGGAAGAGGCGAGTGTGTCCCACTGATGTTGTTAGTTAAAATTTCTGTCTGATTTGACAGTAAATTATGAAGAAAAACACCAAACCAACAGAAATGGTTGGGGACACTTGGTAAAGCCATTTTCCAGTGGGACGGGGAGCGTGTTACACTCATCAGATGTATGAATTTAATGAGAAGCTGCTGCAATAAGAGCCCCTGCAACAAAGTTTTGGTTCTCACTGACTAAAGAGGGGTCTTTTACCACTAGTTCATGCATGGCTTTATAACATGCACAATTTTCTCAAGATAAAAACACATGCCAGTTCTATTACTGTGACATCCTTTGTACTTGGCTTATGGTTGACCGTCTTTGATTTGACTTGCAGTAAAATTCATTTGCCTTGTATTCCCTACATGTTTCCTCTAGGAAAAAAAAGATTTTGAAAAATAAGGCTTTGGATGACTGTGGGCGACAGACACTGTTGAATACCACTGCCTGAACTGAGATATCCACATTAAATATTTTCTTACTTATTTTGTTGCCAATTCAGAAATGAAAAACATATATGACTTGGCTGGAGTTATTTGGTAATAAACATAATAAAGCCATGAAGTCATTCTGAATTCATAACATAGACCTGCGTTAATTTTGTTATTTGTAATTGTAGGAAGGAGTATTGAAATCACCAGCATTGACTGTACTTACAAATATGATTTTTATTAGTAAAGGGAGGTATATGCATGTTGGGAAGTGAATTAATTTCATGCAGAGAAATCATATTTTGACTTAAAATAAGAGAATTGGGAACCCACAATCCTCCTTTACTGTTTGTAAGTGGAAAGCTTATTGTTAGTCACTGAGTTATTAGACATTTAGAACTTCTATGTGATTCCACTATTTTCTCAGGACTCAGAGAGATGTAATTTGTTAAACTTATTGGTCAGTATTTCTGATAAAGGCAGATATGCAAAGTATACTAAAGTCTTAAGGAGCTGATGTAGAAAGTGAAGTCTGTGATCTATTAACATTGCTCATTCCAAGTCTTCTCAAAATACCCTCTTTCGGGAATCTCTCTGGATTTTTCTTTTTCAGAATTCAAAGATGAAAACTATATACGTTTGAAATATTTGATAGCCTGTGCTGACCCTGTATCTAGAGCCTACATACTATGCAAGCTCAGTGAACCTCCATATACTTTATACAAGCCTAATTTCTTAGTGCTTTTTTTAAGGATTGACAGATACGCAATCAAATTTACTAATGTATAATTTAGACCAGTTAGCATACTGTATGTATGAAATAATGAATGGGCTTGTCTTATTCATACTATGAATGATATACATTTCCCTGGTGCTCATCCTGTCTTTAATTCCAAAATTTCATGCTAGGAAATGAGTTTTAATTATATAATAACTCTTAAGATGGCAGTCATGTTACTAGTATGCTATGTTTTGCTTTCTTTCTTCCCTCTCTCTATTCAAAAAAAAAAAGGAAAATAGAAAATTATACAAGACAATTTAGTTTATATAAAAATTTATATGGTGCTTATGTGCAATTTGCTAGTTCATTTCTAAATGGTATTCTTCAGGTAAAATATCATAACTCCTGCAAGCTTTAAAGGTCAAAACAAAACCAAATAATGTTCTTTGATGTCCAGAGGAAACATCTCAAATTAACTACAAAATAGCAGGTTCTTTATTTCCCTCCAGCACACGTTCACCAATTACATGGTACCATCCAGTTGTGCATTGGCTGCATTGCAGACTGGGTTATCTTTGAGACTTCACCAGATCAACATGCTTCAGTTTTCCGTGTGAATGTAGTTGCCAGACTAATTTGCCTGCTGGGTCACATGCAGATTGGTAAAGGAACCAAGGGAGGGAGTCCTCAGCCCTGTATTGCAGACACCTGGGGAGCACACAGTCCTTGTGGGAGAGGGCACTTAGGTGCTTTCATTTAGCAGATGCAATCGGCTTATGGTTCCTGGGTGGCCCTACAGATATCCATCTTGGGAATCACTGCTTTAAAGGCAAATTGCTGCTACATTATTTCTTACCAGTATTTGTAGAACAAGCTCTACTAGCAATACCTTGAGTTGTCAGGCCCACTGAGGCCTTGGTAGGTCCATGATTGCTCTTTGTTGCATCAAAAGCTTTGCCTTTCTCATACCTTTGCTAATGAAGTGTGCATTTTTTTATTCTACTTCTCTCTCTCTGCCCCTGTGTTTCTTCTTGCTTTCTCGCTAAGGATGCAGGAGTTGCCTACCAACTTCAAGAACATCCTTCACATGAAGCTTCGATGTGGTTGCTTTAACCAATGCCATAGATTTGTACTGTCTTGTAAAACATCTTTCACTCCTGCCTGAAAATCTAGCACAAAGTTGGCCAGAGGGTCCCCGAAAATGTAATAACCAAAGAAACCAGAATGAAGTTCCATGTAACCCTGATTTTTTCACTAACTCAGAATCAGTACAATTTATTCATATTACCATATCCTGATAGAGTAATACCATCCTTTAAGGCTTCCCAGAGCAGTGGGAAAGGAGCAGTCTTCTAATTCTTGATGTATACCTCTTGCAGTACAACAGTGAGATAAACTGATGAGAGATTTGTTTGCGAAACTTCTGGGTTCTGTTTCTCCACATTTACTAGCTCTCTTCATTCTTTCAGCTTTCTTCACTTTGCTGCTTCACCCAGCAATATTCTTTTGACTTAATTTGGACAGATATAATCTGGATGCTGCTGGCAGAGAGCCTTGAAAATTGCTTATTTTCTAATACAATGTGGCAAATATGGGAGTTCTGACTAGCTTACTCTCCAAGCACCTACATGAGCCTTGCTTTCTGTCACAAGTCAAATGTGCGTTTTTTCTGTCTCGCCAGCTTGGTCTTTTTACACTTGCTCATGTATTTTCCAAATCTAATTTCTCTCCTTCTCTTGTGTTTGAGTCTCATTGTTTGGAGAGTGGCTTGTTACCATGAGACTTGATTTTGTATTTTGTGTTTGCATTTTTTTCAGTGATTTGTAAATGTTGATTATACTTCAGAGGAAGTATCTGCCCACTCTGTAAGATTATTAAAAGCTTACTACTTGAGACAAGCTTTTCTAGAGCTACAGGTTTATGAACTTGTAGAATAATAGTTGTTTTCCATTCTTAGATTGCATTATTTGACCAATCCTCTAGCTCATGAGCGACCTATTATCCAGCATGGTCTTGCTACAAATTAGTCTTCAAAGCTTTGTTGATGGAAAAAAACTGTATTGATTTTGTCAGGATTTCAACAAATTCATATGTGTCATAATCTGTCATAAATGTTGGTGACTGCCTAAGCAGATTCTTGTCCTATTTCCCCAAGGAAAAGCATTTTACATACAGCTTTCTTTTTGGAGAAAATTGGACAGACAGATAACTCAAGGCTCTTTCAAAGGGAAATTCTTTTTCGTCACCAACTCTGTTGGAAAATTAATCAGAAATGTCATTTACTCCCTCAAGCTGATGGGATTGTAAGAATGTAACTTCCCATTTTTGAATTTCAATATTTGTTGCACACAGCAGATTTCTGAAAGTACTTACTCATTTCTGCTTTTGGAGAATGAATCAGAGAGGTAATGCAAATTCTGTTTCCTCTTTCCCTTCTAAACATTTCAGTTTTAATCTTTTATATTTTCAGAGATTGCTGCTTAATGTTCTCTTAGTATTTTGATGATCTGTTATTCCTTTCGTTGTGAGCACCCTGACCCCTATTTTGTCTGAGTACAAGTGGACTCATCAGAGATGGCTACCATGTATTTCTTGGCCCTTTGTCTTTCAGAAGGCAAAGGCAATGCCAACTCTGCTGTTGCAGAAAACCAGCAAATAGCTTTACTACAAGAAGCACAACAAATTTGCCAACATTTTTACCTTTCAGCCTTTGGAGGCTGTGAGCATGTATTTTCTTCAGTACAGCATCATCCAGCTGGTAATCCACAGCTGCTTAATACTGAACTGGAGGGAAGAGGTTTCTCTTTTCATTATTTTCTGCTTGGTTTAGCTTTAGCACCATGCTAATCGTACTACCATGAGGAGACAAACAGAAGCACAAAGAAAGATAGGGGAACTAATTTCCTGTGTCAAAAGGATAAAAGTCTCTAGGATCTGTAATTCTTACATGTCTCCTGAAGACTGCATGTTGCAGAGGGGAAAGAAAGGCAAGGTTTAGTGGCAGGGGTACAGCTGCAGTGTAGCTCCCCAATTAGCGGGTCTGACTTGGTGCCCCAGCTACAGCTGAGGGCTGCCCAAGCAGGAGCATTGCTTGCAGCTGGCCATGCTGGAGGGACAGAAGTGAAGGAACAATGGTGACTGAAAATGTATGGTAAATAGGGGTAGAAGTTTTTGGAGGTACTGAGGGATGTATTTAGAACATAATTTTATAAGAAACAAGGCTGAACTATTCTTGGAGAAGAGTTTCTTTAGGTAAGTTCAATGAGTGTTGTAAAGTCAATGCTATGTTTGTAGGTATTTTTCTCATAGGTATGGTTCTGTGCTTTGACTTTTCTGAGGAAGTAGCTTCCCCCCCCCCTTTTTTTTTCAAGATGCTTGTATGAATTTTAATCTCAGTTTAGCTACATGACCCATTTGTGAGTCACTTGGATGTTCTGCTGTTAAAGTTTACATGAAGGTCAGCTTCCTTTGGAATTTATGTGTTGGTGTTTTTATGTCCTTTGAAGATATATTAGTACCTGTTATAAATCCTTTCTGTCCTACTGTTGTTGTTTTTATTAAGACTGTAGTAGTGCTATATGCTGCAGTTCACTAGATAACAGAGTCTGGAACCATTCTGAATAAAATCCCAGTAAGGTTCAGTCCTTCCTTCAAAGAGGTTATAATCTAGTTCTGGTCTAATACTAGCATTCTGCCTTCACGGAGGAAATTTATTCTCAGTGACTTAATAACCGGGAGCTAACCTTTTATGATGTGAAAGGCTGAATTCCTGAAGCAATTGCTTTGGCTAGTAGACTGCGAAGTTCAGGTAGGAGCTGTTGATCTGCTTTGTGTGAATACAAGCGGGCAACACCTCTGCTTCTGAAGTTCCTGCAATGATGTTAATATTCGTCTTTAATTGGTGCCCTCTGACAGTTTTGCCCATGTAACTTGCTTTTCCTAGCTAGGCTTTTTTCCTTTAACTATTGTCAAAAGGCTTTTAGCTGGAGCAAAATCATTCTGGCTCTCTTTGTACAATTTATATTGGCTCTGCCCTCCTCGGCAGAGATAGCTGTGTTCAGTTCCTGCAGCTCTGTACTCCACCTTATCCTGTGTTTTGATTTTGTGAGTCAAGTAGGTTTTCCTTGTTGCTGTTTAAGCCATACTGCACTACCTAGTTCTTCTTGCATTTTGAAGTGTATGGGTTCAACTTATTAACTGCTTTCTGCCCAACGACACTGGTATACTTTAATATACAAAAAAAATTTGTAACAGCACCTATGTATACCTCTTGCCCCTCAAAAAATTTCCTCTAGATTCCCACTTCTGTATTGTGAAAGGGTCCATTATAGCAATCCCTTATTAAAATATCCTCTTTAAAGGGGTAACCGAGGTAAGGTGTTTGCCTTTTTGGAGGGAAGGGGTAGAAATGTCAAATTCTTGTGTGCGGAACACTTGAGATGGAGGCACGTTGTCAGGGCACTCACAGGTGTTGGATCCTTGTGAAGACTCATCTGAAGCATCTGTTCGAAGCAGGAGAGTTTCATAGCACTGAAAATGTTTCTTGAGAAGTTATTCTATGACGTGTAGGCAAGAGAACAACTGTAGAGCAGTCTGTCTTTTAATGCACTTACAGTAACTGTGCTGCAAGTTGTCCTGCATGTGTGACTGTGTTCCGTTAACATGAAAATGCAACCTGCAAGTATTCATTTATGTATTTATGTAAATGAACGCCAGAGGAGGCAATGTAGCCTGGCAGAGATGGAGGCAATGTAGCCTGGAGATGGAAGACGACCAGGTCTCTGTCTTCTCCAGTCTCTGCTTTTACTGTAGGGGTCTCCGTGCATCTATGCTTTCATCTACAACACAAGGCTAAGGTGCTTATTGGTAATAGATGCCATACTGCATTCACATACTTGGAGGAATGATAAGATAAATCTTTCCTACTGGAATGAAAGATAAAATCTCATATTTTTAATTATTTATTTATGAAGCAAAGTGTTAATGAAATTGGCTTCATCAGAACATTTCATTTAGTTTCTTTCATTTTCTGTAAACTTTCTGACCTTTAGAATATTTGCAGAATTTTAACATGCTGGAATAATAAATGCTTTTTTTAAAATCCTGTAGCAACCTCTCTTCCCAACATCCTTAAGAAGCCCAGACTGGGAAATCAGGAAAATCAGTACTGTTTTGTGAACAGTTTGTTTCAACAAGCTGATTCTTTGTGAAAAAGTAATGAATTGCTAAAGCAATGGTAACTGCTGTTTTCCCTCTTTGCAAAGACCTGATTAAAAAGTTTTGACAGAGATGATGACATAGTTATTTGTCATGGTGGCAACTGAAAAATAATGCATAGGAATTCACGTAGAAATTATTAATGTATTACTATAACACTTGGAGAGTTCAAGTGAATAACTAAGAGGTGGATAATTGACAGAAAGTGATGCAAGTAATCTAAATCTCATTCTAGTCTTGAAGTCTGTCAGTAGAGATATTTAAAAAGTAGGATTTATGACCTGTGGGAAATTCGAATAGTTGAGCTACAAAGTATATTAAAATCCCATAAAGATGAAAAGGCAAAGCAATGGATATTTTCACATAATGAAAAGTTTCCAGAAATATATAGCTAAAAACCAGGAGCAAAAACTCTTTGCATTTTAAGTGTTTTAAATATTTAAGTGATTCTGCATATTAACATAATTTTCTATATAGGAAACTGCATTTCCAAACTAAAATTATTCTTCCTGTTCTTCTGACTTAATTTTGTCAGAATAAATATAAATAAGCAGATTTGAATTGAATAACATTTTCTGAAAGTAACTTTTTTTGGTTAAGAGTTTTTGTTGTCCTGTTTCTATCCTGACATATCCTAACATATTTAGTATGTTTCTGTGTAAAACTTGAAGACATTAAAAAAAATCCATCTCCTTCCAAAATTGTACAGGAGTAAGATGACATCAGAGTTATCTCTTTTTGCCTGTATCTACACTTTTTTTGCAGTTCAAGTAGGGGTCTTGGGTTCTTTGAAATCTTACTTGGTTTTCACGTCCCTATGGGTGGCTTGGAAGACAGGTATAGCTTCAGTGTATAATTTAGTATATAGTGGTATATATAGCGTATGTGGGGCTGTCTGTTTTTTCCTTCAGACTTGCTTTATGAACTGGTCAGGCTGTATTAGGTTTGTTCCTGTAAGAGTATGATCCTGAAAATGATACATAGTACTTTTTGTGCTCATGTTCCTATACTGGAAAAAAAGGTGCTAGCTGCAGATCAGGTCTCGATGTGTTTTGTGTGTTACAAAGACAAGAATGATGATCACTATCCTAGTGTTTACAAACAAAGGAGAAGACAAAAAGATGGTAAGAAGAGCACACAAAAAAAAATTTAAAGTTAGGAAGAAGTCAGCAAGATGAGATGTGTTTATGACCAGACACGTGAAGTTGTGCCTCTCGATATGAGGATTTAGCAATTAAAGCTAAAACAATGTCCAGATTCATGTTTCTGAGTGATAAAAAGGTTGATGTTGGGGGCTGTGCAAAAAATAGAAGAGAAGGCTTGGATTTATTTTAAAATTAGTAGCACTAAATTTATAGAAGATGGAAAGACACCTGAACCCCAATGTATTTATTCATATGGGTGCTCCTAAGCAATGAGGTTGTGTGTAAACCACAGGAAGAGGAGTCTCTCTTGAATGTGTTTTTGATCAGTTATGTTCTTAATTGAATCATAAAATACAAATATTCCCACTGCATCAAGTATTTCATTCATGTTCAGAGAGCTTGAAGTGGAATAGAATAACATTTCTGTTTTTAACATTACTTAATTATATATGTTGCTAGCAATATATCCTGTACCAGTATTTATTTCTAGGTTCACTTTCATTAATCTCTTGCACATTTTCTAGGTTAGTGATTCCTCTGATATTTTAGAAGACAAGGCTGTATTTTGATAAAGGCCCGTTCCATATCTAGTCATGCTGAAATGCATTTCAGTTTGTCCATCTCTTATTTCTTTCATAAGAAAGAGTAAGATTTAAAAATCAAGTGTACTGAAGTTGGTAAATTTACTGTTCACCTGAAATAGCAAAATATTTATCTGAAAGGCTGGGTTTTGTTGTTGTTTTTAGATTTAAATATGTAAAAAATTCTCAGACTGAAGTTCTCCGAACATATATTAGTGTGACATTTAGCATTTTGGTGAATTAGTGCTACTTAAGTAGGGGTTTTTTTCCAATATTTCTTTTATTTGAAATTTGAATAACCACTTATTATCTTCATGGATGCAGACTAAATAGGATTTGGCAAACTTCTTAAGGTTGAAAGAAAAGCATAAGGAAGTTGGAGGGTGGAAACCTTCAAAATTCTTTAAGTTTTGAATACTGGTAATATTTGAGGGGACTCTATATTGAATACTGTGAAGCATTTATGTTTTAACACACTTGGAGTCTCAATGTTACTCTCAACAGATATCCCTTCCACAAAACTTCTCTTCCTTGCTTTTTATCGAATGTCAGATTAGACCTACAGAACAATCCAAGTATGAGTATTTTGGTTTCCAGCTGCTTCAAGCTGGGAAGAAAACTCTGGATTAAAAACACAGTTCAAGACAAATGCTAGTGTGCGAAGCAGAAGGCAAAATGGTTCATTTGTGTTTTCTATAAAACTAACAGAATATAGCTTCCTGGCTGAAAGTAAATATGGCAAGTGGGATCCAGCTTTAAAAAGAAGATACCTTTAATAGGAACAGTCTCTCTAAATACTGACAATGCAGCTTAATGCTGTAGATTGAATTCTTGTTTAAAGATTTCGCTGAGCATAGAATTTTAAGGGAAATTATTTAAACTGTCTTGTCCAATTTGGCAAATGCTTATGGCCAGAAAAAGCATGGTATACAGACTTAGTTTTGAAAACACAGATGTTTTGCTTTCATGTGTTGGTTTGTTTTTTTTGTAGTATGTGTATTTTAAAATGGATCTAGATTCCAAAAAATAAAAGAAAAAATAGGGCGAGGTGTCTTAATCCACTGTTCATTTCAGACTGAATGGAATATCCTTGGGTCACTTGAAAAAGTGTGTGTGTATTTTTTTTATTATTTTGCCAACAAGCAAAAAAAATCTTATTATACTTCAGTCTTCTTCCTGATGTGGTCACTAAATGACAGAAGAATTACTTGGCTCTGGAGAGCATTCCCATAATAATCAGAGAAGACCGGTTTTGTTTGTAAAATAGGCAATACCTTATGTGCACCCTGAAGGAATTCCTAAGGAAGTTACCTAAAAGCTTCACAGACCTGCTGCTCTAGAATTTCACATTTGGTGCATTTTAAGCATGTTTCTATGAAGACTTAACAAGTCTATCTTGAATAGCATATTTTGGGACATTTTTTAATGCTATTGAAGCTATAATAAAATTTGCATTAACTTTATTGGGATGGGAATGTCTTATTTCATCTAGAATTTTAGAGAATTGTATCCTATTACAGTATTGTAATAACTTGTATTTCAAATGTCAAAGATGGATTTGATATCAGACTAATAACAAAATAAATCAGTTCCTAGGTGTTTTTGACAATAAAAATTGGCTCAGCATTCAGTTGAAAGCTGAATCTTTTCAGCCAGTAGTTCAAATTTTGCTGACAAACATATGCTCAGTATTGGTACTGTGAACATGTCTCTGTGCACTAGAAAGTGTTCACTAATTTATTTGGCATTTAGCACATACCAGGAGTTTAACTTCTGTGCTGTGTATCAATTGCATCATCTCCATATATCAATCACTGCGTAGTAAGCTGTTTAAGTAATGTGAAAAACCAGATGATGTGGTATAGAAGGACCAGTTGGTGACCATGCCGACATGACACCACGCAGCGTTCTTACTGCCCAGGGCAGAGTTGCTAAGACCACCCAAGAAGTCCCAATAAAAAATATTTGATATAGCTTTCCTGTAGTTTTCCAGACCTGCTCTCAGCACTGCTCAAAATACAGGAGGGGAAAAAGAAGATGACCTTGAGAAGAATGTCCACATCAGACCCTGCTTCTACTATGGATGTTCATGCTGCTGCTCCATTGGGGGCAGCTTGGATACATGTCCAAGAAGTAGACAATGTGGTGTTTGGGATGTTTGTGTGTGTGTCCCCAAAATAAACTGTATGGGATACTTCTCCATACAGTGTTTTATACTATTTTACTGCAGAATTACACCAGCAGCGCTTCAAAGTTTATAACTTATTCCATGTTGGACTTCAATATTCTTCATTAGGTGTTCTGAATATGAAAACTAGTTTAGAACTGGATCCCACAAGGCAGTTAGTTTTGAAATTGGCTTGTTGCATTTCTGTGTTTGCATTTGAGTGGATTGCAAGAGCTAAATCCTCTCTGTCTGGGGGCTAAATCAAAGCAGCACTTGTGTTGTCAGCTGCAGCAATTCAGGGTGGGATGTAACTGTTCCTGATGTGCATTTTGGTGGTCTCTTATTACCTCTTGAAGAGCTTCTGTGTTGTCTGTTTCTCATGTCACTGACATCTGTGAAACCTCACCAGCTACAGCTATCCTGTCGAATCAGGATTTCACCTCTGCATTAGTTCATGGTTGCGATGAAGATTTCTGTAGCAGCACGTAGGCCTTAGGCACCAACCCCTGTTACCTTTCGTTAAGGCTTGTGTGCTCTGGTGGTAGTGACTTCTTGACAGTCCAGCCTCTGCTGCTAAGATTACCAGAGGGGCAGACAAAATGGGCAGCAGCATCTGCTATTCTTCGTTAGGACAACACTACCTGTGAGAATTTGGATGAAAGAAGGCATCCTTATTACATGTTTCATTGCACTCTGAGCTGTTACTCAAGTTAGCTTTGCTTGATAGGCAGCAGTTCTACAAGCAGTAATTTGGAGGGGGTGGGAGGTATGTTGGATTGCAACACAGCTTATCCAGTGCTCCGGTTGAGTCGTTTTGTAATGTCGAAATCTTTAGTTGCTATCATTTGGGTCCATCTAGGTAACAAAGTAGTAATCGCTGATCAGTGGCTTTCACAGTAGGAAATAATATATAACTTCATCGTGACCCCATATCTTTGAGATTTTAATTCTGCTGGGAGGGCTTTGTTCTCCCTGTGTCTGGCAGCTTCATCTTTGGCTTCAAGAGCTCCGTGCTAATGTTCAGTCTCTATTGGATTGTGCCGACGCTCCCTGTGGCCTTACCGCTCTCCCCTGGGCTACAAGCAACGGTTTAAGCTTCAGTTTCAGTTACTGCAGTATAGCACGCTGCCACTAGACCAGGGTGTCAATTCTACTAAAGCTTTTTATTGTATTAAAAAATTTAAACATGGAGAAATTGAGCTGCCTTTTATGGATGAGCCATTTAGACCTTATTGAATTTAAGTAGTAAAGGATTCATAGCTTAATAAATTTCCATTTGCCTTACACTTTACAATATGACATAAAGACAAGCTTGGAAGATGTACTGAACTACTCAAATCAATTGGGATTAAATGTAACAGTGATTCATTGATTCAGAATGGCAGTTTCTCACCACCTGATAAACTTTAATTTGCTTTTCTGTTGTTTTGTCTGCAAATGATCAATATTTAGAATATCAGTGCAACTGTGCTGCTTAAAAGATACATATTTTCTTAAGGGATTCAAACCTTTTTGTGTAGTCTTTTTGTCATATTGGTCATTACGCATATGATTTGGTATATCTATTTAATGCCTAAAACCAGTAGTTAAATACGTGTAGTGATTTCTAAAGATATTTGACGAGCTGTTAAGCTCCTTTGGGAGACTACTGTAGAAAAAAAGTAATAAACTAGGGAAGAGGGGCTCAAAACATCAATCCCGTGTTCCCAGCAAGCCAATACCAAAGCAACCTTCATGTTTTAGGGACATTTACGAAATATTGCATCAGGGTTTGAGATGCCATCACAAAGGGTTCATACAGAATGGCTTTTTTAGGACTTTCTGTCCATTAGTTGTCTGCCACTACAGCTGAAAGCCCAAATGTTGGCTCAGATGCCACAACTGTTAGCTGTGTATTTTGGCAATGGGTGTACCCTCAGCAGAAGCAGAATGGCAATCTTGTGTGTATGAAGACAACATCAGTATCTTGTTTCAAAGGTTAGCAATGGTGCTATTTATAGAGAGATCAACAACTTCTTAAAAGGGAAATGTGAAAATAGAAAATGATTGAGTATAAAAAAGTTGAAAGAATGGATATCTTTTCAAGGCACTTGTATATTGCTTTAAACCTCCCTAAATTGCAAGGATTTCCTGCAGCAGAAAGGAAATTCTGAAGCCAAACATCGTGTTCTGTTATCACAAACATTCACCTTTCTTGTAGGAAATCTTTCTCAACTCCTTTGTATATATGTTAAACGTATCTCTCTATTTTGTTTCTGAATACTATGTGGATGTTAGATAGTTTTCCAGTTTTCTTTAAAATATGAAATTGGCTTTCTGGATTGTCATGTTCTGTTATAATTTTGTTCCTCCCAAATGAGCTAACACATGTATCTATATATATTGGCTTTTTTTTAATTAAGGCAAAGTATTTTGGCAATTATGTCAATTAATGTTCAAAAGTTTAAAAAAATAATATAGTAGTAGGAAAATAGTGGACTATCATAAAGGGAAATGTTAATGTGAGAATGAGATTAACTTTGAAGAACTGTCATTTTAAACGCCAGCAATAGCCTTCCTTATATGCCTTATTTGACTTTAAACTTTGATTTTAAACATTTTACTGTAAAATAATTAAAATGGAAATAGCCTTATAAGACAGCACTTACTGTTAAATATTTCTTAGATGTTTTGATTCTAAATGCACAAGTATCTTAGTAAAATGAAAATAATCCTGTAGACGGAGTTGGAATTTTATATAAAGAAGCAAGATGTTGTATGACCTTGTTGCTTCAGCACTAATTACTAATTTCATTTTAATTATTTATAGGTACTACTGTACGTGTTTTAGGAAAAACAAAAGTTTAAAATAAAAGTACAGCTTAATATTCAGCAGTATAATAACTGTAAAGGAATGAAGAATCCTGTTTGAATATTTTATTTGTGAATATCTTCTTCCTCTTAAAACTCGTGCACTGTAAGGAGAGCTTTTCAATGTTAGACACCTTTACATGAGCATTTTAACTGTTGTTCTTTGGTCAAATAATGTTACAAGTTAGTTTATATTTAACATTTCTGTGAAAAATTATAGTGCTGAATAAAGTTTCAGCTAGAGAACTTATTTTTCCCAAGGAACTGGAAAATTGCTTTATTGCTAATAGAAGTCGTAGGTAGGCATTAAGGAGGACAAAGTGCCATCTGAAAGTTCTCTTTGATATACTTTTAATTACACTTCATTTGTTTCATGGTATTTGCATTTTAAGTTTGTCCTGATGAAACTTCAAAATGAGGCAATCCTCCAACACACATAACTTGGGAGTAGATTCTTTAACCAGCATCTTCTGTGGTTTAACTGCGTTTTCCTTGTGTATTTGCTATGCGTGCTGTGTATTTACCACAGGTCATAGCATAGTCTTATTTCCCCTGTACAGTTTGCAAAACAGTTACAGAAAGGGAGATTGCAGTGAAATATAGGATTTTGTTATTACTGCATGATGTATTGAGAATCAACAGTTGTCTGTGCAGTGGAAGTACCTTCCCTGGTGCAAATGGCAAAAGTGATGCTGAGTGACTTTTAGTGACTCTCCACTCTTCTTTGGTGTAATTTAACTGGGTATGCATACGAGTTCATATGGATGTTACACAATTGATGACGGAAGAGGAGTATTTCTGTTCTTGGTTATCACAAAACATCAGCTATGAATGTGCATTTTGTAATATTTACCAAAGACAGATAAGCACAGTCTTCGGTTAAGTCCCTAAGATAAGATAATAGAAGCATAGGAGACATCGCTATCAGTAAATTAAACATGCTTGGGGATGTTCATTGGTATAACTTGCAGCTATTTTGGAGTCTGTTAGACTCCAGAAAAGCATCACTGTGTGCAAACTGCATATTAAAAATGGCCTGTGGAAGGGTTTGATTTTTAACTCTGGAAAATGTGCCTGGTAGTTACCTGGGGGAGTGTTCGGATGTGTGGAAAACATGTGAGGGACCATCATTCCAACACATCATTACTATTAGCTAATAGTACAATATAATGGTGTCTAATAGAAACTAGTGATAGAAAATAATAGCTGTCATGTGCCAGTGCCAGGCTGTTTTCCTGGACACTTCATTTGCCAGTTTAGTAGCTTTCTTGGACATTGAAATGATCATCTACCTTCTCAGCGTTTTTTTGAAGAAGTTGATTTTAATTATTGATTGATAAGGGAAGTATTTCCTGTACTGAAAAGTCCATGAAACAAGTTATAGACAAACTAGTCATCCAGCTGAAAAGGCCTCTTCCATTTTATTCTCCTCCCCCACCCCCCGTGGTCATGCAGACCATCGCTGCTTTTCTGCAGCATGGCGAACTTCATAAGAAACAGTGAGAAAATTTGCTCAGTACACTACTGGTGGGTTGTAGAGAGGCGGGGATAACTGTATTATATTAAAAAGCACTCTTTGGTGCAATAAATAACCTGCTTGAGACTCAGTGAACTCATATTTAGTAAGGCTTTTTAAGCAAGCAAAGTAGGCAGATAGTTTGAATAATCTGTAAAGCTAGGTAGTGTTATGTACGCTCCATACTGGACTGAATACATGTATATGTGTGCACAGCTGCATCCTCGTGCTTTAAGCTGTGAAAATGCAAGCGCAACAGATTGTGCAAACTTTTCAGTTTTGGGTACTAATTCTATAGTTTGAGTAACACGATAATACAACTAGAATCTTAGAATGAGGGAAAGGTATTTCTGTAACTGACTACAGTGTCATCAGCTGTTTGCTTGTGTTTACTGTTGTTTACTGTTATTTTAGTAAGAAAATTGTAAGGCAGTACTAATTGCTCCTTTTTTATTTCATTACATTTATAAAGTGCACCCTGAAATACCTTCTCTAATACTGAAAATAAAATTATTGATGCCAAATTCAGATTTGTATAAACTTCTATCGAATATAAACCATACAATGTTTGTTTCTTTAGGGGAGTGTCTTTAGTCAAGTGTTTCCCCATTCAGTTCTTCAGTGTCAAACAAGCAGAATGGTTTATTTATTTTTTTTTTCATAGATTTATAGAATGCTTTGGGTTGGAAGGGACCTTTAGAGGTCATCTAGCCCAACCCCCTGCAGTGAGCAGGGATGCCTTCCACCAGACCAGATTGCTCAGAGCCCCATCAAGCCTAGCCTTGAATGTTTCCAAGGATGAGGCCTCCACTACCTCTCTGGGCAACCCATTCCAGTGTTTCACCACCCTCACAGTAAAAAATTTCTTTCTTATATCTAGTCTGAATCCACCCTCCCTTAGTTTAAAGCCATCACTCCTTGTCTTATCGCAACAAGCCCTGCTGAAAATATTTTCCCCATCTTTCCTGTAGACCCCCTTCAGGTACTGGAAGGCTGTTATAAGGTCTTCCCGAAGCCTTCTCTTCTCCAGGCTGAACAGCCTCAGCTCTCTCAGCCTTTCCTCACAGGAGAGGTGTTCCAACTCTCTCATCATCTTTGTGACCCTCCTCTGGACTTTGTCCAACAGGTCCATGTCATTCTTGTGCTGGGGGCTCCGGAGCTGGACACAGGACTCCAGGTGGGGTCTGACCGGAGCAGAGTAGAGGGGCAGAATCGCCTCCCTCGACCTGCTGCCCACGCTGCTGGGGATGAAGCCCAGGATACAGTTGGCCTTCTGGGCTGCAAGCACACATTGGTGGCTCATGTCCAGCTTTTCATCCACCAGTACCCCTAAGTCCTTCTCCTAAGGGCTGCTCTCAATCCCTTCATCCCCCAGCCTGTATAGATACCAGGGGTTGCCCTAACCCATGTGCAGGACCTTGCACTTGGCCTTGTTGAAGTTCATGAGGTTCACACAGGCCCACTTCTCAAGCTTGTCCAGGTCCATCTGGATGGCATGCCATCTTTCTGGTGTCTTGACTGCACCACTCCACTTGATGTCATCTGTAAACTTGCTGAGGGTGCACTCAGTGTTTAGCTAAGTCATTGATGAAAATGTTGAACAGCACTGGTCCCAGTATGGACCCCTGAGGAACACCACTTGTCACTGGTGTCCATTTCGCCATCGAGCCATTGACCACTGCCCTCTGGCTGTGACCTTCCAGCCAATTTCTTAGTCACTGAACAGTCCACCCATCAAATCCGCATTTCTCCAGTTTTGAGAGAAGGATGTTGTGAGGGACTGTGTAGAAGGCTTTACAGAAGTCCAGATAGATCACATCCATAGCTCTTCCCTTGTCCACTGATCTAGTCACGCCATCATAGAAAGCCACTAGGTTGGTTAGTCAGGACTTGCCCTTGGTGAAGCCATGCTGGCTGTCTCGAATCACCTCCCTGTCCTCCATGGGCCTTAGTATAGCTTTTAGGAGGACCTGTTCCATGATCTTCCCAGGCACAGAGGTGAGGCTGACAGGTCGGTAGTTCCCAGGGTCTTCCTTTCTACTCTTTTTAAAAATGGGTGCAAGGTTTCCCTTTTTTCCAGTCACCAGGGACTTCCCCTGACTGCCATGACCTTTCAAGTATCATGGAGAGTGGCTTGGAAACTACATCGGGCAATTCCCTCAGGACTCTGGGATGCATCTCATCAGCTCCCATAGACTTGTGTATGTTCAGGTTCCTCGGGTGGTGACGAACCTGGTCTTCCCTTACAGTGGGAGGGGCTTTGCCCTTCTGGTCCCCATCTTGCAGTCCATCAACTGGGGAGGGACGAGGAGAGAGGTTGCCAGTGAAAACTGAGGCAAAAAACCTTGTTTTGAGCAGGTAGGCTTTTAAACCATAAACTTTAGTGCCCTGTTTTACCATAAATATGTTTGCTTTTAAGAAATTACCAGAATTAACCATTGTTTAGTTCTGAGCGGTAACCATATTCCATACTGAGGGATACACAAGACTCCTTTCCTAAGAGCATACACTTCTAAAAAATGCTATTTTTTGTGTGGGATGTCCACAGACTTTCAGCAGGCATGTGACATAGCAGATCTTGGATTAAAAGTATATCTCATGCATTCATTCCTATCCCAGATTACTTCCAGTACTAACTCCTGTTATGATTTTTATAAAACACTCTTAACAATTGCAGTATTTTTTTAATGTTACTCTTTTTACACAGATAAATAACTATATTGACTTGTAACTGTAATGAAGAGTCTTGAAGTAAGATTTAAATAACTGAAAGGAAGTTATTCTAGATTAATTTCCCAAGGACCTTCTTTGTACTGTGGATTTGCCTATACTCTGGAATAAGAAATGATAGATTTCTTTTACCATTTTACGATTTGACTGTCATTGCTAAAGATGTATTTTGCTTTTCATTACTCATACAGTTTCCATAATCAGAGGAAGCTGTTCCAGAATCAGTAACTCTGTCAGCTGCAGCATCTGAAGATGATCACTGGGGAGTACAGACATGTGAAATGGTGCAGGGAAATTCAGACAGCCATGAAGGAATCCTGGTTGTGGCTCATCTTGTCTTCTAGATTCTGTTCAGGAACTTTCCTTTTAAATAAAGGAATGGTACAGACATTTTGTTATTCTGCAGGGCTATGGTTTATGCCTTGCATTATAATATAAAACCTATGTTAAATGTGCCTTGGAAGTGCTATTTGTGTCTTGCCACTGGAAAGTACCATTTCAATGAACTGGAAATAAATACGTAGCTGACAAAGTGGCTTTCTGTTAGAGATGAACAGTATGAACTTTTACTAGAACAGATATGCTTACTGCTAATATCAGAGACTAACTTACTTATAGCAGTTATATGGAAGGGAAGAGACGGGCTCTGATCAGCAAGTGAAGTAAAATGTGGTTTTTTTAATAAATACACTTAAGGCATGATTGTGAACTGTATCTCTGCAAGAGACAAAGAGTAAACATGTTTAAAAAAAAAACAAACAAAAGGGGCATTTCTCCTTAAGGGCTGTAATCTTTGTGATGACTGTGTGTGAGTACTGAATCTGGAAATTGGGCATGAGCTGACCACGTTTTTTTGTGAAGGCACTAACAAAACAAATGGAGCAGTTCTTATTGAAGGTAGTGATACATGTGCCATATGTGACTGAAGACAGAATTGCGGAACAAGCATTACTTGATGAACAGTAGGTAACTATTTCTCCATGAAGAAAATTCTGTTTTGTTTTTTTTGTATTTCCACTTGAGTGGTAGAAAAGTCAATGAGCCTGTCTTTTTTTATCTACTCGGCATGTTACAGCAATCCCAAAGCTAATTTGAACGTGGGTTTTCTTCTCTTTTAATTCAAAGCAAAACCTGCAGAATACTGAAAAGTAGAATTTTGTCTCGTATTGTCAAAGCAGCAAGGGTTTAGTTTGCAGTGTGACTTGAAACTTCTTCACTTGAGCAAATTCCTCTCAAGTTTTGAGTTGAGCTTCATGGCCCTTTTGAGAAATTCACTCAGATTCTTCTGGGCGCTTCTCTAAGTATGAATATCAGTCCATGCTAATATAAGTATCTAATACACTGATGTTATTGTGCATAAAATTACAAAAATGCATGCAAATGCATATTGTGAAAAATGGTATAATCTCAGAAGTAATGTTTTGTTTAAATCACATGCTGTACATTTTCATGTTAACAGCTATCACAGCGGTTCCATCAGCAACCTATCAAGTCTGTTCTTATTTTCTAGCAAAATACCCTGTCCTGGTTTCAGCTGGGAGAGAGTTCATTTTCTTTCTGGTAGCTGGGGTAGTGCTGTGTTTCGGATTTGGGATGAAAATGATGCTGATAATGCTGATTTCCCCCCCCTGCCCAGCTGTTGCGAGGCCATCAAGGACTTTTCAGCTTCTCACACTGGCCTGGGCTGCCAGGTGCATTGGAAGCTGGGGGGAGGACACAGCCAGGACAGCTGACCCAAACTGGCCAAAAGGATATTGCAAGGCATGTGATGTCATGCTCAGTGTATAAGCTAGGGGAGTTGCCCAGGGAGCAGCGATCGCTGCTTAGGGGTGGGCTGGGTGGTATTCTTCAGGCAGTGAGCAGTTGCTTTTGTTCATCACTTGTTTTGTACATATTATTATTATCTCTTCCTTTGCTTTCCTATTAAACTGTCTTAATCTCAACCCACAAGTTTTTACTTTTTCCCATTCTCCTCCCCATCCCACAGTGGGGTGGGGTGTGTGTGTGAGCAAGCAGCTGTCTGGTGCTTAGTTGCTGGCTGGAGTTAAACTACAACATACCCCAGTTTCTCTGCAGGGGCCAGAATGTACTAAAACTTCGTGTGCTTCTCTTGCCCAGTTTGTTTAGCCTGTAGATGTGTAGAATTTAATTATAAAACCAAACTATAATATGAGACAAAACTTTGATAATATTATCAAATTTTAATAATAAAATTTAATTTACAATATCATAACATAAATATTTTATCATCTGTGTTGCATAACTTGCTGAATTAAGAAAGTCATTAGTGTCAGGTTATGAATACAGATGAAGCGCCCAATTCTGTAAAAGGTTTTATTAATCAGTAAGACACATTCTAAATTAATTGAATTGCTAGATCATAGGATATTAGTCAGCTGTACAAAGCAGCCTTATCCTTGCGATTGTGAGAAATGCAGAATATTCTTCACCACACCAAGGCTCAACAGCCAATAGGATTGACAGTTTGAATAGGAAATAATTTAACATGAGGAAAAGACTAATGAATCTTTCTTCAGAAAATAAAGGGAGAACAGACTTTCAGCCATGAAAGGCAAACTGAGATGGTGTTGGCTTTGAGACTGTAGGGTCTCTTTATTTTGCGGGGAGACATGCATGCTGTAACAGAAATCCGTGTAGACAGAGACTGAAGATTTGTAGGTGCAGAAGCACATATATCTGTAGTGATTAAATAAAAGTACTCAATTCAGAACAATTCTTATCCTCACATTCTCAGATTTCTCCTTTATTTTTGTAATATCTGTGTTTAAGAAGATTTGAAGTCTATTCGATATTTAGTAGTCTGAAATTCCTAAATATTCTAAGGTTTCTTTGGAAAGCTCAACTGAATATATCATTGCTTGGACTTTTCTTTCTTTCCTATTACATTTATACTTGTCATTTGCTATCTGACTGTGTAGATTTATGGCCCAAATCATACCTCTCTATACTTGCATGTTGGTCACCTGAAGCATTCTGGTTTCAGTAAAGGGAGAACTAGAGCACAAAGAGGTTAAGTATATTGCCCAGCTGTTCCAAAGAAATTTGGCAGCACAAGCAGCGCTATCCATATTTCCTAAACAGTAGTTCAGCTCTTCCATCCCAAATGATCCTCGCAGCTTTCAGCAGGTTGCTGTTTCCCTGTTGCCACATCACCTAAATAGAGAACGAGAAGATAGGATGCAGAATCTGTCTTTTAGTACAAAGGTTTTGAATTCCTGTTACTTTCAGAAGACGTCATGGGTGCACTCCATCTTTCTCTCCCGGTTTTACAGAACTTGAGCAAATAGATTTTTTTTTGTTTGTTTTTAAATAATGAAAAGGCTTACACTACAAGAATGTTGTGAGATCTAATATTTGTCTGCCTCCTGGATTTCAAACATTTCTTCCAGCTGCTAATTATAATCTTTATATTGTTGGAGTGAGGAGTAAATATAACTTTGAA
>Ga0065711_1032903_pt1 | contig 26456 bp, 24 predicted proteins | sample Hoacrofraction12_FD_59098 | JGI IMG/M metagenome (GOLD analysis project Ga0065711, IMG submission 59098) | Hoatzin crop microbial communities from Cojedes, Venezuela - Epithelial fraction 12 v2 (version 2) | ecosystem: Host-associated > Birds > Digestive system > Esophagus > Crop | place... | reverse complement strand
AGGCGCGCCCGCGCCCGCCGGGACGCTGAGGCTGTCGGGCGGCGGTGCGGGGTGCTGGAGCGGAGTGCTCCTGCCTGAAGCCGGTCCGTGCTGGTGCGGGGGTTCGGGCGGGGTGCGTGACCCGCAAGCACCTGGGCCCGGGCCCGGCTGTCCCGCAGGTTGGTCACGCATCCCTCCAACGGCATCTCGCAGACATGCTGTCCCGCACGCACCCCTCCAAAACCCGCCGACTCGGCCGCCCGCCGCGCCGGTGCTCACGGAGCGCGGCCGCCCCGGCGCTCTCCCAGGCGAGGCCAGAGGTTGGGTCGGCGGGAAGGCTGAGCGACTGCCTCCCTCCCGGCTTTCTGGGTTTCCTCTGCCCGGGTCCCGGCCACGGGCGAGAAGCTGGTGAGACAGCCGCCGCTGCCACTGACGGGCTGTCAGCGTTGCTGCGGAGCCAGTTTTTTAAAAAAATAAAACACGCGGCAAAAAAACCCCAATAATAGCTGGAGCTTACTTCAGTTGGAAATTAAAATTGTAAATCACAGTCACGGCCAGAAATCATTTTCCGCTTGCCAGCTGCCCTCCCTTGCTGCTTGTATTTGGGATGTAAGGTCTGGGTCCCTCTGGCTGCACATACATTTTCCAGGTTTTAAATCAATTTTGGCATAAGTCTCTCAGGCTGCTTTTCCTTGTTGATTCCTCATCATAAATTTTTTGGGTGGATTTAATGCATTTTGAACGTGCTGGTAATCTGTCCGAATAGGAATGCGACCAAAGCCACGCATAACAAAGCGTGCCTGTGCGGCAGGGTGTTCTTGCAAAAAACCTGTGGTTTGGGGATTATTTCAGGGAGGGGAGGTGCAAGATGTGAGCCGTGTATGGGAGTTTTGTTTATTATTGTGACAGGACAGGCATTACTGACCTTCCAGAAAAATCTTTCTCCTTTGCCTCCACCCCAGGGTGGAAAAATGAACTTTATATGTAAGATTGTAGCTGACCTTTGTACTGTGACTATCAAAACAGATGCTATCTGGTTGACAGTTGTAGGCGTATTTTTGTGTGCTTGTCTGCCATGTATGTGACAGAATGAGAAAAGGCATGGTTTCACTAATTACAAGAGGTTTTGGTAATTGTGATGAAACAGCGATGATATCCCATTAGTGATCCTCACAGGTCATTGCCAGGGAGATGCATTGCCCAGAGCATAGATGAAGTTCTTGCTCCTAACGCAGTCTCAGCGGCTCCTCAGTTTCAACCATCTCAAGCTGCTATCCAAGGTGTGGGATAAGGCAGTTCACTTTGACAGGGGTCCCTTGATTAGCACAATTATTTGCATATGCATGCAGATGATGGGGTTCAGTTTCAGTGCGATTACATGGTGTGGTTCAGGAGGGTTGGGGCATCGGCAGCGCATCAGAGATTTTGCCTAAGGAAGGAGCAGGCATCAGCAAAATGTTCTCCTGCAACCAGCAGCCTAAATGTTGTAGCTCAGAGGAGTTGTAACATGGTGGTGAATTTTTCACGACACCTTTTGCAGCTGCCATAGCCAAGACGGGTCCATTGGAAAATGAAGACGGGATGCACAGAACAATTTGCCCTACTGAGATCCCTGTTAGTACAGCATCTCATCCCTTTGTTGCCCCTTACTTAATCCCAATTTTTCATTCTCCAAGTAACATAAATCCTTATTACTCATAAAAATCCTTATTACTAATAAAATCTTAGATTTTACCACTTCTGCATAGTATGCATGATGTGTTCATCTTTCTCCTGCAGACAGGGTGTTGCGAGGCTGGATGTTTCCAGGATTATTCACAGTCCAAGAATGCGCCAAAAATGGTTTTCACAGGTGACGTTGATTAGCTGTCAGTTTTTGAAGGGCACAGTAGTGCTAGCTGTTATGAGACGGACTGCCTGTGTTATTTGACTATGCTCCTCATTTTTGGAAATTGAATAATTATAAGCCTAGGATTTAAAACCCACATTCAGCCTGAATGGTCTCTGGAGGTTGACCTGGTTGGAGGATGTTTTAATTGCACACCCATTTATTAATACAAGCTTATGGTAAGGTACAAAGAAGAACACTTACAGTTTTTTACTTCTGCACATGTTGTCCTTAAAAATGAACAAGGCACCTTTAATTCTGCTGAAGACCCAAAACTCAATGTGCAGGAATTGCTGTTTGGCTGTCTTGTATGGAAATGCTCTCTTTGTTTCTGCTCATGACGTTGCAAGAGGCATGAAGTCCTCTACATGCTGGGCAGTGTCCTTCTGTTCACAGACCTCATTGACAAAAAGCAGTTATTTCTGACCAGTTTCAGGACTGACATTTTGGGGAAAAGAATGGTCTTTAACCTTAAAAGTTCCTAATACAGACCTCCTGTGTATCCCAGTGGCAAAATCCCGCTCTCAGGAGTAAGTACACTGTAATCACAGTGAGTAGCATGGAGCTCTGGGACTGTGTTTGTTTATTGTGTGGGCCCTTGCACAGCGCAGCATTCAGGGCTGAGTGGTTCTTTTAGCCCTGTCAAAATAGCAGCTTGTTCTCCCTACACCTGTGGCACGCTGGTATTTCCGCAGCTCCTTACCTCTCCCCGCTGAGCAGCATTTTCATAACAAGCGGGAGGATACAGATGATGCAGTGTGCTCTGGGGAGACAGCTTGCCATGAAGCCCAGACCCATGGGCAAGGCCCGGCCCTGGAAGGGCTGGCCCCTTGCTGGGGTGACTGGCTGCGTGGCGTGCACGTCCCTGTGGGTGCATGGGAAGTCCAGCTCAACGTATCTCATGAGATCAGGGTGTTCAGAGCCGGCTGCCAGAGTCCTGCCCCTGGCAGCGGACGAATGTCGTCCTTGCTGGTTGCTTTCAGTGAGTTTCACTTTGGGTGTCCTTACAGGTGCTTAGGGCAGAATGAAAGTGCCGAAGCCACCTTTTTCAGGGTAAGTGTTACACCTTTGTCATCTGTCTGCTCTTGTAACAGTGTCTCCAGGAACCTGAATGGCATGGCATGTGGCATCCTCCACTTTCACGGGGATGCTGTTTCAGGAGCCCAGTGGATCACAAAGCTGTAACTTCTGATAGTTCAGTTTTGGTTGTGTAGGTTTTACGTGCACAGTTGCAAATTATGTGGTTTCATTTAAAGGCACATTAACATGTAAAAACAATTTGGATTTTTTTTTAATTTATTTAAAGAGAAGGAAAAAACTCACAAGATCAGATGACAACCCCGAGGAAATATGAAGAGGCTTAGTTGCTTCGCCTGAAGACTATTCTTGTGTTGAAAAAACTGCAGCCACAGGGCAGAGTTCAGATGGGCTGAGTTATATCACAGGCTGTACAGTAACGTATGTACAGCATCATCAGTTTAACTGCAAAGCAATGTAAAATAAAAAAATTATTAAAAAAACCCAAACCATGCATTCATCTCCTCACGTGCTTATTCTTTACTATGGCCTTGAATGTAAAACCAAAACATCTTTAAAGATGTTTATGTTCAAAGCAGTTCTGGGTTGCTCATCTCAGTGGTACTTGCACAGGTGACAGTACAGCAGGCAGCAGAGCCCTGATTTCAGGGAATTGGCATGGCTTGGTCTGGATTGAGTTACTGAAGACAGTGGTGTTTCTGGTGTTTCATCCAGTGATTCAGAAGTCCTGGGTTTACAGCTGTGCTTTATTTTGTGAAACACGGTGCCTAACTCATTGCACCATGACAGTAAAAAGTGTTTTCTAGTGCTCGTCACATTCTTAGTATTTCTTGGTTTATTTTCTATCACTTTTTTTTTGCTTTATATCTCTTGGAAGATCATGGAAAGGTCAGCAGATTAACTATCTCGATATGTTGTTATTTCAACTTCTGTTGTTTCCTATAGCTCTCTCCCCTTTGCTTCCTATTTCTTTTGAAGTCCTTTGCTAATTAAAAAGTTACCTTTCCAGTCTGTTGCCCCCACCTTGCTGTTTCATTAACTTGCACTGTTTTGTGGTGCTGCCAGTGTGCCAGACCCGTGTTTATTAAGCACACTCTGCTCTGTATCAGCAGGGATGTTCAATTTAGGAAATTTTAGGGAAGAAAAGCCAGAAAAAGTTGCAGGCTCCTAAATGTGAATGCCTTTTTCTTCCCATGGTTCAGGGAGGCTGAGCCCTCCAGGGAAGGGGAATGACATAATCAGCCTAGTGCAGTCCAGACGCAGAAGCTGGAAGCTGGGGACCTCGATGGACCTTCCCCAACTGTGGACAGGCTTGTCTGGTGTCCCCTGGTAGTGCCACAGCAGCAGGAGCAGCAGGGTCCGTTTCCCAGGAGGCTGCATGGACAGAGCATCTCCCAGGGCTGTAGAAGGGCATGCACATGGAAAGGTGGAAGGGACAGGTGGTTGCTGCCTGAACACTCCCTTCCTCCAAGGGGTGGGGCAGGTAGGTCAGGCCTGATCCCTGCGGGTTTGCTCGGAGGTTGATCTTTTGCTTTCCCAGCAGGACTGGTGGCTCTTTGGGATTTCTCTGCATCTTGTAGGGGCCTTGTTTGGAGGAGCGCAGCTGAGCACCGCTGCTGCAGGTGGTGGTCAGCATGTGCGTGCCATCTGGGGTGGCGACTGGGGTACCTAAACTTGGCTGTAATTTCTCCAGCTCCAAGTCGAAGTGCTTGGAGTCAGCATGTTGTCTGCTGTCCTCATGCTGGACTCCGGGATAAATACAGACTCCAGCCTCGTCATGTTGCACTGATTAAGTCACGGCTTGTTGCAAATCTGTGCCTTAAACCCCTAACTCAGGCATAGGTTTCCATCCATACCCTCCTTGGGCAGCCTCTACAAGTGGTTTTAGGCAAGACAGTGCCCTAGCGAAGACCCTACACTACGCAGGCATGTGCACTACAGCTGCAGCTTAGATTTAGGCAACAGGGATTTTGTTTTTCTGGAGGGTTTTCAAGAGAAACACTGGATGCTTGCATTTTTTTTTTACTGGCCTGATGTTGATCCTGGAGGGTGTCTTTAAATAACCTTTAAAAATGAAAAGACCTCGCCTATGTGAAACCAGGTGTTTTAGATAAACTTGCAGCTGTACGCACCCACAGAAGTGGCATGCAGGACCCGTATTAAGGCTCCTGATGATATCCCCTGCTTTGAACTTGTAATATGGCCACAGTGCTTGTACCCTTTGATATCTTAGAAGTCCATTAAGAGAAATGCCATGTAATTCAGGTTGCTGTTTATGAATTTACTATAATCTTGAGTGGGGTGACTAATGGTTATTTTTTATTTAGCTCTGAATCGCAGCTGTAGGAAGTGAGAAAGAGTTCCTTAATGGTTTCACAGCTTAATAATTTCTAAATGAAAATTTGCATGACGTATATTATTAATAAAAGGAAAGATGCAAAAAGGTCTGGTCAAGGCATTCGTTGTGGATGTGCATAACGAAGTGGGACACTGGGAAGTTAGGATGTTGCCTGTGGGGCTGGTAGCTCGTTGGTAGTGTTGCCTGCCTTCCCTCGCAGAGTGGTCCTTTTTCGTTTACTTACAGCTTGGCTTGGTTACAGCTATGTGTGTCAAAAGTTTTATCTACTGAGTGGGTGCAAAAATGTGTTGGCCTGTTTGGAGAGCAGCACTTGAGAAGCGAGCAAGGTTTTTGTTTTGTTTTGTTTTTTACCGTGGCTTCTCTTTAGATGCAGCACTTGGAGGTTTGCTGAGATGAGCTTTTTTGTGCATCTTTGGAAAACCACCATTTGTACCTACATCTCCAAGACTTTCTGACCTTCAGGTCTTCGCGGTCTTTCTGGCAGAACAAAATGTTTTCTTCACTATCAAACAGTTTTTCAGCTTTCCATTGTGGTGCTGAAGAGTGTGTTGGGTGGGAGGTCATTTTTCAGGTCTGCCCAGCCCTTATGATGGGAAGACCTTTTGTGTTGCCAGTGGGTGTGGGAAGAGGGGAAAACCCCCCTCATTTTAGAGGAGATGACTGCTGCTGCAGGGAGCTGAGTTCTGTGCTTGCCTCTGCCAAGGACCCTAGGCATGGTGCTGGATGAGTTGCCTCAACCATGGCTGGGGCAGCTCGTTGCATCTGCTCCCATCTTTGCAATGCTGGTCTGAGACTGTGGGGCTAGATTTGAGGAGCATCGAGCTCTTGCATGTGAAGCCTGAAGTCCGGGGGAGCTGCTCTTCAAACATGTCATTTTTATAAGGCTTAAGTATTATGGGCACTCAAGTCTTCATCTGCTGTTTGCCTTACTCTCTGCTGCTGTTCTATGCCTGTAAAATTGGGGATGATGCTACGCTCAGGGAGATACTGGGAGTCTGCATGAACTTTTGAGGGAACAAGTAACAATAATCCCCAAGGAAAGTGTGTAGCTGTCCTTCAACCAACCTTTGAGTAGTGTGTAATGACTAAGACCTGTGCCTACACATGTTTTAGGGAGGAGTGAGAGAAATGCTGAATTGCCACTCCTTCAGGAAGAGTACAGTGTTCTTGGTGGTGACTTAGGCAAGGCTCTAGGTAACCCCATTTGAGCTCATATCAATAGAAGCCTGTCTTGCAGCATGTATGGGTCAGATGCACAAGTAGATGGGGCAGGAAACCTTCATCCTGGCATCTCCAAACTTGAGTCCTCAACTTGGACTTAGCTCATACAGCTTGTTGTGTAGGGTAGCACATGCAATGGTATGATGGTGAAAAAACACATGCCTTCAGCCAACAGAAATACCAAGGGGACTGAGGAGGTGCTGAGTGAGGGGAAGGTCTGTTTGGTCCCATCTGTAGTTTCCAGCAGCAGCCAAGAGTTGAGGCCAGGGAAGAGTTGATGGCTGGGATGCCATAGTGCATTGTCCCAGCTTCCACTGATTTTATGACTTGAGATACCAGAGGCTGTGCTTTTCTTCCTGGTAGTCCTTGATGAACTTTCCTTCCATGAATTCATCTTAATGATTTTTTCCAGCCAAGTGAACTTTTGGCCTGCCCAGTGGAGTTCCCCCATTTAACTGTGTCCTGTGTGGTGGTTCTGGCTGCATTTCCCTGCAGTCCTTCCTGTTGCTGCTTTTGCACTTTGCAAAACTTAAAAAAATGACTGAGGTGGAGAGACATCTCCTGTCACCTGCTGGTGACCATTGACCATTGCAAAGTCAAGCGCATGGGCTTCAAGATGCCAGATTCAAGACTGCACGTCCATCCTGGATGCTGAATGAGACAGGGTGAGGTAGCGTGTGGCCACGACGCTGAGCCCCCACCAGCCTGGGCTTGGGTCCGGGTTTATTCTTTCAGCAGGCTGCCGCGATGTCCTGTAGAGAAGTGACGCCAAGAGGATTAGTTAATTTATGGAAGTATATATATTTTAAAACCTGATGAAGCTGACTGAAACACAGATGTTCTGTAGCTCCCACTGCTTATGAAACTGCTAGCGCTTCTCAAAAGGTACAGGATTTCTTTCCTGACAGGGATATGATGAGCATGGTAAAAACAGGTATTTTGTCTCCATATTGTTTAGAGCTGAGATGGGCTTGGTTCAGCCTGTGCTAGCTTGGAGGGTGGAAGGAGATCCTGCTTTCTTACTTAGCGGAAGATGGAGCTGGCTTCCCACTTGCCTGCTCGTAGCCATGGTTAGATGCTGGCCTCCAAGTTTCAAAACCTGTTGCAAACTGAGTTAATAGGGACACAAAACCGCTGAATGTGGCTCATTGTGTTTTGTGTTACAGCAGAGCCACCGCGCCAGCTGACCTTTTAAAGGTAAGTAAATGATGGTCCAGGTTTGTTGAACTAGTTTCTGGAGCTCTCAAAGGGAATGGTTTTGATGAAATGGGATATCACTTTGACATGTTGGCTCCTGGCATTCGCTGGAGGACCTTCTGGGTAAGCCAGTCCCACGTGGCATCTCTGAACAGCAGAGCCTGTGTTTTTGACTGTACAACTGAACACAGTTTAGCTCAGCTGACAATCTCTTGACATTATACTGCACGTTTTTCTTTGCATGGTATTTGGTGTGGGAATCCTGTCTGTCCAACTTGCTTGTTTTAAGGGATAGGGTGCCTGCCTTGCCACGGTAAGAGGCAGGACATGTACAGTGGCTTATTTACCATAGAGAGCCGTGACCCATTAATTAAATTCCTAAATCTCATATACAAGAAAAAAAAATTATTACATGTAAATACAGTTCCTCCTTGGAAATTTTTTTGATACTGAAGTTAATATGTAGTCATAATATGTACTTTTGTCCTCCTTTCTTCTTGTCCCTGAAATCTGAGGGATTGATACTCAGTTTATCATTTCTGTAACCTGGTATTTTTCTCCAAAAGAAGATACAGAAGCATGGCCGTGTGTACTGGGTAGTTTTTCCTGGTAGGGGAGTGGTGGAGCGCTGCTCTGTTTTGGTGCAGCATTTCTCACGCGGATGCTGTTGCACCATGCAAAGCAGCTCAGCTGGCTGTCAGTCACAGCTCTGTGCACTGCTGGGCGCTGGATTTGCTGGCAGAGGTCACCGGGCTACACCATCTCTGTGTTTTTTAACTAGTCACCTACCTTCTGGTTGCGTAATTCTCTTCTTTTTTATTTTCTTGGATTTTAAATAGATGTGCTTGATTACTTTCTATGGGTGTTCAATCCCAAAACTTATCCGTACTGCAGTGACAACATCATTCATGTTCCCTCTTTTTGCAAAATAACTGCTTTTTGCATTGTCAGTGGTCCCACGGTTTTGGCATGATCCAGACCAGCCTTGTAACAGACCCCAGACATCAAAACAAAGCAGTTCTCCTTTTGCAATGTCAAACCTGTTGTTTGCGAAGTGAGCATGAGCTGAACTGCTGAAATGGGTTCATTTGGGGGGCATAACTTAGCAGAAGTGCTCTGAATATAAAAAATAGGGCAACCGTGGAAGGATTTCTTGTTCAAGTTTTTATTTTTGCCAGCGGCTGACAATATGCTTTGTTTGTCAAATATTTGTTGCCCGTGCAGCTGTCCCTTGTGTTTTCTGGAATGAAGATGGGAAGATTTTTTTTAGAACGTCTGTCTTGGCCTTGCAGATTCATCTCGAAAGTGTAGGAGCGCAGGATGACTCACTGGTTTTCCTGTGTCGAGGATATTAGAGTAGTGACATAATCTGATTCAGAGATAAAGAAACGCCTGATCTAGGTGCCTTCAGAGAGGTAGATTTTAACACCCAACCTGCTGGTTTAATGTCACACAGTCTAGAAATCAGCATCTGATTTGCGTGGTGACTGAAACATGAGCCTGGTTTTGTTTGAGTTTTTTTTTGCCAGGGTTGTATAAAACTTGATTATGGCAACCCAAAACATGCAACTTTATACCAAGAGAAAAATATTTTAGCTGCAATCAAAAATAAGGTCTTGCTAAGAGCTCAAAAATTCCTGTGGGTTAAGAAAAAAAACACTTTAGCTAACACCACCTTGAAAACCTTGTGTGTTAGCGACATTTGGCATCTCCAACCGTCTGTCTCCAAGCTGAAAGACTGCTTGTTTCGGGTAACTGGGATGTCTCTGCTGGTCTCCTTAAGATCTTCTATGTTACGTTCCTGGCAGGGAACAGGGCCCGAGGTAGCGATGCCAAAAAGAACAAGCGTCAAAGGCGGAGGGTGCCAAGGGGCAAGTGAAGTCTGCTGTGGTATATTCAGAGCACTGAATGAAGAAAGGGAGCCCAGTTCAGCATCCTGCCTGGTGCAAGGGAATGCTGGCAGCTCCAGCCCTGAAACCTCTGCAGGGTAGTTGGTGACACATCACTGTATTACTCTGCTAAGTCTAAAAAGAAAGCATAGCATTATTTCTGCTCATGTGTGGGTGGTAGAGAGGAGATGAGACCTGCATGCAGGAAAGAGGGGGGACGACAGCATGGGAAGCAGGGAGGTGGGTGATATGGTAATGCACCGGGTGCTTGAGAAGTCCCGTTCTCCTGTCTGGACCCACGAGCCAGGCTCTGTGTCATGATGGTGGGATCCTGCGAGGTGAAATGGGAAAAATTTCCAGGGTAACTACATCTTGATGGGGTTTTTCCCTGGGAAAGAGTGGAACTGATTTTGAGGCATTTACTGCTTTTGTCCATTCAATGAATCAAACTCAAGTTTGCAAAAACTCTATAGGTTTAGGGCTGCAAGAGCTAAATGGGGACTTCAGAGACTCCAAGGTTTCTCCATTGTTCTTCAATATGATCAAAATCAAATCTTTGTTTCCACAAGCAAAACCCCCCTCTTCCCTCTCTTCCTCCTTTTCTTTTAATAGATTTGCTTTTCTGCAGCAAATTACTCTTTTACAGAAGGTTTTTTCCCCTTGTTGGTGATGGACACATTGTTTTCTCCGTGATGTCAGCTCACCCATTTGCAAGAGCAGCTGTGGGAATTGCCCTAGTAGAAGAAAATATTTTTTTAAGGCAAAGTCTCATAAACTTAATTTTTGTGCATCGAATTCAACTGATAGGACAACAGATCTTATTTTTTTTTTAGTAAGATGGCAGGATTTGGGAAGGCATTTTAAACAATAAGTTAGATCAGTTTCCAGAGGCTTAAGCAAGTGTTTGACTTCAAACTTGAAAGCTTGCTTGATCATTTTATCATTTTAAAAGCCTATTTTACCATTTGCAAAATGTTTCAAAAGCCTCGTTTTTAACAGTTTTTTTTTCCTCCTGGAGACATGTCCACGCTGCAGTACCAAAATTAGGGCATGACTGGAAAAAAATGAATCATATTCTGAATGGCGTGAGATAGCCCTATGAATAGAAATACAGCTGGGGGCAGTCCTGACCCTACCCTCGCTGTTGGGTCAGGGTTTCTGCAGGACCATGAGCGCTGCCGGGCACCAGCTGGAAGCTAGCTGTGTGCGTATGAGGCTGGCCCTTCTGCTAAGTGAGCCGGGCGTGTGACTAACACGCTGCAAGAGCATTTCTCTGCTTGCATTGTTCTTCATTTCAACATTTTGCAAAAGCAAGTGTGCGGCTGGAGTTCCTACTGATGCAGAGGGCGTGAAAGAGAGATTCGAAGCATGCAGGTTTATTTCTCCGTGCAGAAATACCAGTCTTGTCTGCTGTGGTTTGCAAACAAATTGTAAAATACCTACTTTGTGTTTTTTGGAGTGCTACACTTGAGGAGTGCATAATCACCGGTTAGGCGTTATGCTGCAGCAGGGGAGGTTTCACTGCAGGGCTGTGTGGTGGCAAGCTGTTGGGAAGGTGAGTCTGGGCACTTGTGCTTTGCTGAGGGTCCTTGGCCAGGTGACACATAATTTCAAAGTGGTGCCAGAGCTCAACTGGGAGTAAACATAGCAGAAACACACCTATGCATCTTGGGATAAGGGGTTATTTTTGGCTGCTGGATCTTCTGCCAAAGCCTGAACCCCTGGGGACAGATGAAAATTAAACCACAGTGGTGCTGTCTCACCTTTGCAAGCTCAAAATGTTAAAACAGACTTTTGACAACCCCTTGTAAAAAAATAAAACACACAAAAAAAAAACTTGAGTGCTTATCTTTTATTTTCTGAGTCATCAGGATGTGTTGGACTCACTCATTTTTCAGGGTCAGGTCTAGAGAGGTTTTGGGGTTTTGTTTTGCTGTGGTACCTGGGCTCTGTTTCAGACAGCATCTCATCCATCCCTTCTACTCTAACCCTCAAATAATTGATTTTATCCTTTAAAAATCTGTGGAAGGGGGAAGTGATGTCAGGGACCTGCTATGGTGGCTGCAGCAATGAAAATGGGAAGTGAGAGTCCTGGAGTGAGAAAGTGCATCACTGGAGGTGGTTGAGACAACAGCTCTGAAAACGTTTTTAGCCCAGGGCTTCCCATCAAGTCATACAGTGGTGGCATGGAGTGGGAAGTGGTCACCTTGGGCGAGCTCTGGAGCAATTGCTTCTCCCTCCTCAAGCGTCTTCCAGTGCAATCTCACCATCGTGGCACCAGCATTGAGGCTTGCTGGAGTTAACCTTGGAGGCAAGATTTATGCCCATTATTATGATTATTTTGGACACAGCTATTCTTACCAGTACGTTAACATGTTCTGGAGCGGGGTATCTGTTCAGTGCGCCCACAAGCAATTGCAGATGGCAAATTTGCAGGCATAAAGAGGCTAATTTTGGAGCCTTTTGCTAAAATTGAATTGAAAGTGGGCCTGAAATTCTGAGTATAGTTATAAATTGCTGTGGTGGGAGATTGGTCTCTGCTGGAATGCTGGCCTTTCTGCAAGGTAATAAAAACAGGTGAGGAGAAGAGGGTAGTTTTTCTCTTCTGCTACAGAGTAATTTTCACATAGATTTCTGTGCAAGCAGAGCCCTCTGTTGCATACAAAATACCAAGTCTCCCACGAATGCTTATGCCTTTGCTGAAGCATGTTAAAGTGTTAATGGCCCAGCAAGCAGAGGAGGGGAAAGAAAAAAAACAGGCTATTTTGCTAACATGTTTAAAAGTGATCTTTTACTTTATTGTGTCTCCCGTTCCTCTTTTTTTTCTTGTCAAAATTTTTTTTCTTGGACAAATGAATGATGATCGCTTCCCTGCTATGACTTCAGACATAGAAATATTTACACAGTGAGATGTAAATCATGGGAGAGCCCAGACCCGCATTTGTACTGATGACACGAAACGCGTAAACCTATGTTCATGAAGAATCGGGCTGGGGAGAAAATATTTATATCGTCTCTCCCTCTTGAGCCTCAGAGGCTCAGCCTCAACTTTGGCTGCCTCAGTTGGAAACATAATCCTTGCAATTAATAAGGTCTTGTAGATATTTTATATGCAAGAAGTCTTTGTCGAAGTACTGTTGCTGGAGCTGCAGGGCACAGACAGGCTCTTTTAGTCTGCGTCCCAGCAGAGAGGCTGGGCCTGCTCTGCCCGCAGCAGTTCAATGTTAGGAAGCACCAAAATTCAGGCTCTGGCTCAGTATCGTGCTGGTCCCTTGTTTGCACTAGGACGTGCGAGTGTATGCATTAGGTGTTGTTTTCTCTTCTGCCCATCCCACCGTCTTCCCTGGCTGGATCCCAGTCTTGCTCAGCCCGGCTATGTCGCCATTTCTTGCCCCAGCTGCAATTACTAGCAGCCATGTTATGTCAAACACAGCAAGTAAATTAGCACCTTAAGTTGCTTTTATTTTGCAAGTGTAATTAAAATAATAGGCAAGTCTGCCTGTATTTTCAAACGCCGAAGAAGTGGGGAGTGTGCTGCCTGTATCTTTGAGCGGACTCCGTGTCTTCCCCGCCTGCCTGCGGGTGCATCAGTCACCTGGCAGTGCTCCTGCAGCAAAGAAAATCACCTTCTGCTGCTGCTACCAGAAGGGCTCTGAGCAGAGGCAAACACTGTCTTCAAAAAATGAGTCTGTCCTATTCAGACAGAAATCCAATTTAGGCCAAAGGCAACTATTTTCTTCACTGTTTTCCCTTCTGTACCAAATTGCCAAAGTTTGCTGTAATGGCTCATGCAGATTTTTAATGAATTTGTCTTTCTCTCCCTTCTAGTAGTGCCAGCTGAGACTTTCTTTTGTACAGAGAGCAACAAGGTAACAGAAGTGTTTTGTTTTGTTTTCATCAGGGATCAACCAATGTGGTTTATCAAGCCCATCACGTCAGCAGGAGTAAGAGAGGACAAGTTGTTGGTACCAGAGGTGGATTTCGAGGCTGCACAGTTTGGCTAACAGGTATTTTCATCTGGGCATGAAAGCATGGCTTTGCATGTGAAACCCACTTGCATACATGAGTGTGGCTCGGAGGTGAGGATTTGGGCTCCGCAGGAAATGTCGGTGTTCCTTGTGAACCAGGAATTGCAAAACATATACACGTGGGAAACACTGACACATGGTGCTGGTGCACCAAGATATTCTCCCTGGCAGCTGCTGCCCGTAACTAATATTTTTATGAATTTCACAGCTGTTATCAGGCTCCTTTGAACATGTCAGAAGCCCTAAGGATCACGCTTGTTCCCAAATGTGTGGCTGAGGAAGCCTTGGCTCACATCCAGCCAGTCGTTGGCAGTGAACGTGCCCAGGGTTGACCAAAACAGCATGCGGATGTTTTCATTCCGGGTTGGTGGGAAGTTTGTTGGGACACCTAAGTTTACTGTGTTTAAAGTGACCTTGTGAGCAGCACAGCAAGGCAGTCATCTTGTCTGAAGAATAAATACTCTCAGACAATGAGTTGCAGTGACAGCGATTCCTTGCACAGCCATTGTGGGTTTCTCACGTTATTTCCCATTTTGTACGCGTTCCAATGTGTTGCCCTTCTCTTCTGCTTTGAAAGATAAACTCATTGTTTGGGGATTAGGGGCTGCTAGAAATGACAATTGCATCTATTTTTCTCCACTAATACTTACGCAACTCTCCCTTTTGCCACTTGTCAAGTTGTTTCATTGCTTGTTAAATACTGGTATTTTCTTTGACTGCTGGAAGGTATTGAAAGACCTACTTGGAAGAGTTTGTAAAGCCATTCTTATTTGCCTACATATCAGCTTATGTGCTAGATGTTGGATTAAAACACGTTTCTGTTTTGTTCTTCTCCACAATTTTGAAAAGAACACCAATGCCTAATTTGCTTTAATATAATTTCTGAAGCCAAAAAAACAATCCAAGACAATTTCCTTCTTTTTTGAATATCACTCAAAGATCTTGTATCTGAAAAGTTTGAGCTTCTCTAGCTGACGATTATTCTTTGAAACAGACAGTGGTCTCCTAACTTTCTATCAATTTAATTTTAAGAGACTATATAAAAGGACATTTCACTGCATGGATTGTATGGATTAAATGGAAGGGCGTTTGAATGCCCTATGTTGCCAGCTCAGGAGAGCTATCAGTTAGTCTGTTGTACTACAAAAACTGAAGGCATGGCCAACAGGATTGATCTCTGCCCAGCCACGTTTCCTCTCCAGCACAAACATGGCTGTTCTGCATCAGACCAAAAGTCCACCTTGCCCAGGGTCTTTTCTCCGTGAGTGGTCAATAGCAGGCGTCATGCAAAGGGTATAAAAACAGGTGTGCAGATGATGCTATCTCCATAGGAGATTCTCCAAGGCTAAATGTTTCCTGAGGCAGATGTGGTGTTTTGAGGTGTTACCTCTCCTAAGTTGAGGTCCTATTCCATCTCAAGGAGTTTTCAACACATGGATCCCCACCCAAAGGAAAGGAGGAGTCTGGTGCTCCAGGTGCACTTGCTGCTTTCTGACACAGTCAGTAGCAAGTGCTTTTTGTGCAAGTGGATGGAGGTGGAAGCGGAAACAGCCACCTCGTTTTGGATTGTTGTCTTTCTGGCTGATGACTCCAGGAGATGCTGGCAGCTGAATATGTGCTGCTTGTCTACACAACTATCCAGCTCCTGCTCACACGGATCTGTAGGTGTTGCTCCTGCACAAAGAGGTGTCCGTGGATGCAGAGTGGCAATTGCTGCTGCTGGAGCCTGTCCCACCCCACACAGTTGCAGAAAGAGCCTGTCCTTCATTCTGGGAGAGCAATTGGCTGTTCATAGGGGGACAGGAGGAGGGAGAGGAAGATGCTGAGATGCAACAGCATCCTTTCAAACTTCCCCTACTTACTGGTGCCTGTTTGTCCCACTATGGCCCAGCAAGAGGTACTTCAGCAACACTGCTGGGTTGAACCCAATGTTGGAATAGAACAGCTTTTCTTATGGCATTAATGCCACCCCTTCAATAAGTGAAGGGTTGGACAGGGCTCTGTGATGGTAACTATGGGCTAAAAAGATGAATCCACCTTCCCTACCTCATTCTTTCCTTAAAGCAACTTCAGGCAAAAGGAGTTTCATTGCCATTGTCCCAGGATGTATTGTGTTACATTGTCATTTCCACTCTTTTGACCCCAAACCTAAACCTTGCTTTTCTCTCTCCAACAGGCCTTTCTGGAGCTGGCAAGACAACCATTGGCTTTGCTCTGGAAGAGTACTTGGTCTCTCATGGCATCCCTTGCTATTCCCTGGATGGTGATAACGTTCGGCATGGTTTGAATAAAAACCTGGGTTTCTCGGCTGGGGACCGTGAGGAGAACATCCGCCGCATTGCAGAGGTGGCCAGGCTGTTTGCTGACGCTGGGCTCGTCTGCATAACTAGTTTCATTTCTCCTTTTGCAAAGGTAAAATCACTGTATTATATTCTGCTTTTTATTCTGGACAGCCTTGATCTCTTGATTGTTCTTAGGGAAGAGAGAGTTATGTAGAGGACTTCTTATATATGGCATCAGATGCTTCTTTTAACTTCTCTGTTCTTTTGTAAAACACTGATATGCAGAACTACACGCAATCCATACAAATTTCTGGAGAGCAGTTTGACATGACCTCTTTGAGTATATTCAATATTACAAACTGATTAAAAGCTAAGAAAATTTTAAAATCTCCTTCCAGGGGCTCCTGTTATTAACTTGTTAGGAGGCAGAAAAAAGGCATAGAAACAATAGCCTGTCATAGTGCTACCACTGCTCTGTTTGAAGAAGTATTGATTGTGTTTTTATGATTCCTGAGAATACCAAGTATCAAGATACGGTTATCAAGCTGATGCAACCAGTTCCTTTTTTAAACACAGGGCAGATAATTATTCACATTCTAAACTTCTGCTGTCCTGCTTAATGTAGAGATCTTCTTGATGTTTCAGATGGAAAAAACTTTAAAAAAAATTTTTTTTAAAGTGTCTTTAAAGAAAAGTGGGGAAGGGACATGAAAACCCCTGATTAAAATTAGTGTAAATTTAATAAATCTATACCAGAGACAAATTTACTTGTGTCAAATTCCAGGACACATTATGTAGTAGGAAGGCACTTGCTGCAATTCGGACACATATGATTTTCCTGTCTTTCTTCTAACAGGATCGTCAAAATGCACGGAAAATTCATGAGAGAGCTGGACTTCCTTTTTTTGAAATCTTTGTAGATGCTCCTCTAAATATTTGTGAAAGCAGAGATGTGAAGGGCCTATACAAAAAGGCGAGAGCTGGAGAGATCAAAGGTATGGAAGAGCAAGGTCTTATTTTGCCTTTTGCTCTCCAAAGCATTGGATAGCATGTTGTTATGGCTGTGCACATAGAGGTGGGTTACTAAAGGCTCTTTGTAGTGCACAAGAGCATCCTGTTTCCCTAATCTTGCTGTCACAAGCGTCACTTGTAGTACTCAGTATGGTTGAATGCTTACTGGTTATTTGTACAGCTTTGTTGGCTGTAAGGCACCGCGTATTACATTAAATAAATTTAGTTTGGGTTTAATTGTCCATAGGATTCACGGGGATTGACTCAGAGTATGAGAAGCCCGAATCTCCTGAACTAGTGTTGAAAACGAATGTTGCGTCGGTGTCTGAATGTATTCAGCAGGTTGTGGAGCTCCTTCAAACACAAGTAGGTCATTTTTGTGCCACCACTGCCAGCAGCTTGTAAACCTGCTTTTGGATGGTGAGTTTTTGGTATGCATTTAAAAATCAGCATGTTACTTACAATTGCTGTCTATCTCTCTCTTTCAGAACATCGTGCCCCAGGGCTCAATTAAGGATGTTCTTGAGCTTTTTGTACCTGAAAATAAACTCAGTAGTGTCCGAGCCGAAGCAGAGATGCTGCCATACATAGAGATCACTAAGGTATCGCCATGGGTGAATGCTGTGTTGTGGTTCGCTCGTTATTTACCTGTTTAAAGGGTGGAAGCTTTGTTGGGGATGCTGCTAGAAGGGGCTCTGTTCCTCTGATGGCTGTGTCCTTTTGTGGCTGTGGTTTATGGTGAGCTGAAGTGCAGTGCTGATCCTCGGCCGTTTTCTGCCAGGTCTCCACCCTGTGCTGTAGCAAGCCAGGGCCTTCAGTGTCCTTCATTGTGTTCGTACAGACCTGCAAGCAGTTGCACTATGAAAGTACGTGAGTCTGGCATAAAAAAAACACCCAGACCAACCACCCCATGGCTTTCACCCCCTTTATGAATGTCCTATATTTGAAGCAAAACAAATGAGAGCACTGTTGCAGCAGGAAGGAAGGAAAAGCAACCTCTGAGCGTGACCTGGTGACAGGAGTGCCATTTGGGTTTGTTTTGCAGCTGGATCTGCAGTGGGTGCAGGTGCTGAGCGAAGGCTGGGCCACTCCACTGACCGGCTTCATGCGCGAGGCAGAGTACTTGCAAGTGATCCATTTTGGCACCCTGCTGAATGGTACGAATCCCCGCGCTTTGCGTTAATGCTGGCTGGCAAGCTGCTGTGGGACATGGTGCTTACCCCGTGGTGTCTCAGAAGGCAGCCATACGGAAAAGCTTTAATGCTCAGCTGTGCTATCCTCCTCCTTTCCTCTCATGTATTAAATGAGAGGGCTCATAAAGGACCGCAGGGGCCATGAAGCTGTGCTCTGAAATGCACAAACGGTACGAAAGGTGACAAAGTTCACTGTGCTGTGGCCGAGGCCCTGGCTCACAGCTTTGATATCTCGCACGGTGCCTGTCAAACACTTCAGCGGCCATTGTGTACCTCTTTTCATGCTCAATTATACCAGGGTAAACAAAGATGCAAACCCAAAGCCAAGTAAGCAGGGAGGCTGCCAGACTGAATTTGAGGTGGGAGGAGGAGGCAGCTGTTCCTTAGAAACAGGAGCAGAACCTGATTTCACTTTTTCTTCCCCCCCTGTTTTCCTTCTTATCCGTAATTGTAACTTGAAATAAATCAGATTTACCTATTCATTAGCAACATGGTAGAGGTGCTTCATCCCTGAAAAAGGCAGAGGATTCAGACAGTGATTGTCTACAGCTGAAACTGGGGCAGTAGATATTTCTGTCCTGTTTCTCAGCTGTGGATGTCACTGAGACTTCACATACATGCAGGGTGGGTTTTGTAAACCTGATAGCGATCTCTGGCCTTGGGGATTTGGGATCTTGGCAAGTGAGTCCCTTTGAGTCCTGTTCTCCTTCTAGAGGATACATGTTTGTGCAGTGCAGTGACTTGCTGCTCTTAGTAGGACTTGGGCACCAAGCAGCAGATGCAAAGCTCAGGACTGCTCACTTTGGACCAGAGAGGTGTCTGCGGGGGTGCTTCTGCTTTCAAACATGTCGTAGCCTTTTATCTCCCACCTAGTGTGCGAACAGAGTTCAAAAGCACATGTTCTTGTTATCAGACACTGATCTTGGTCTTTGAGCTGTCTGTTGTGCCTGACGAGGTCGCAGAGGCACCCCGTGATGACCACGTTGCTCCAGAGCTCTGCACTTTGGGCTGGAGGCTCATCTCAGCGAGCATCTGGTTTTGGGGCACTTCCCTAAACCTGTCGGCATCGCTGAGCACAGCTCCTCCTGGGTCTGCAGGCATACGGTCAGGATTTGTAGAGCTCAATGGCGTTAGGGACAGAGCCCAGGAAACCTGCTTTTAGAGGAGGATGAGCTCTTCAGAGCAAAGCCTTTGCAGCAGAGGGCATCAACATCAGTCCCCACTTCGTCATGTCTCCATAGAGGTCTCCAAACTCAACATCTGCATGGTCAGGCCTGGAGGGTGATGTCTGGGCAGGAAGGAGAACATCCCTGGCATGCTTGGATGAGCTTTGGGAAACAGTGGAGGCTTTCCATCTCATGGTGCCGAGGCAGAGTGCATGTTGCCAAAGAGAGGTTTGAGACTGGTCTTTCTGGAGTCATTTGTCCGACCCTTTTGCTCTGGGGTGCAGGTGATGTTTTTGGCAGCTCCATCTGTGCTTGGAAGGGCTGCAGTCCATTTTGGTGGACTTGTGCAAGTTAGTGCTCCTCTCGCTCAGACTTTGAGCAGTAAATCCCACCTTGAAACTACCAACAGTTGGGTCGATGAGGTGCTTTGTGTTAGGGGCATGACTGCCACCAGGAAGAAAGGTGGATCTGCACATTGTAGGGCAGCAGGAGTGCCACAGCGTCTTCATCTCTCCGCAACAGCGACGTGTGCCTGTCAGGACTGGGTGACAGTGGAAATGCAGGTGTTGTGCATTGCTCCTGGCCAGTGCACCCCGTGTTGGATGGGCGAGCGCTGGAGGGGCTGGGGCAGCGCCGTGGAGGACGGTGGCTGTGCCAGTAGTCACCTGCCTGTGGTTAGGTGGTGCTTGCTGGAGATTTTAAATGAGCAGCTTTGGTTCTGAAATGGCTACTGTAACTGGTGCCCATGAGTGTTAATTATCTCAATTGTGTTTGTATTCTCCCAGGAAGGAGTCACTCTGTAGTTGGTATGTATATAACTGTTCTTAGGTTGTACAGAAATTACTTCAATTTAGATTTTTTGCTATAAAGTAATTTTTTGAGATTTGAAAAAAATAAAGAAAATTGGTAAGACTAGGCATAACCATGGCCTGTTTATGATTCAGCTGGTTATGAAGTGGCATGATGCACTGTGTCCTGCTGACCAGTCTTCACAAAAATCCCGGTTGTGTAATTTCATAATTATAATTACCTTCGCTTGAGTAATTTTTTTTTTTTTTTTAACTCTGCATCTTGCATTTGGAAATGGAGCATGGAAATCCTCAGCTTCAGCATCATTTGTTGGTTTCATAATTCAGCTTTTTCCATGCTGACTTCATTGACTGATCACTGGTTAATATAATTTAAATGGATGAAGTTTCTATTGATTGGATTCCATGTGACTGTAGTTATGATTGTTCATGAAGATGCTTGAAAATTGCTGTCTGGCAGATGGATGATATCTAGTCATGAATCAAAAGTAAATGCAAACATTTTAATAAAGATGTCAAAAAAAAAACTACATCATAGTCAAAATCCTCAAATTAAGACTCTCAAGAGCCCAAAATTATTTCAGTCAGATCAGAACAAATTGAATCAGTGATTTGTTCGTTCTTGTTTGTGAATGGAAACCCTTGGGAGAGACTGATTCTTCTGTATTAATGCTGGGATATCCAAGGAGAAATGGGAGTACCTTAGTGGAGGACAGGGAAATTGGGGGAGTGGGGATAAAACCAATGTGACTTCGAGGTGTTTAGGGACGACACTGAAATTGTGCATGTGTAGACTCGCTGTACACACACAGAAAATAGATTAGAAATGGACTCTGCAGATACAAAGAAGGAGCAGTAACACTATAGAGATACCCAGAAAAAAACAGAGAAACAAAGCAATGTGTGACAGTGTTTTCCCTGTTGGAAGAGGCAGTTCAGGAGGTGTGCAGGGAGTGAAATGCCCCATGGAACACCAAGATGGAACTGTCTTAATAGACGTTCTCCTGCCAGAGGAGGTAGGGGTTATACGCAGGGTTGCATTTCCCAAGTGTGTTTAAATTTTTTAAAGAGACTTTATAGCAAACTAACTGGAGAACAACCAGTCTTACCAGGGAGATAGAGAGTGCAGAAAGTAATGAAATGTTCCAGGTGTCTTTGAGACAACTCTGGCCCAAAGATAAGGAGCTTTCGTATTCCGCTAACATCACTGTTTATTAGCTGTGCAGAAAACAATGGGGCAGTGAACAAATTTACGTGACTGGTGGTGAATCCCCGAGCTAGTCCTGGAAAATTTGTCTCTCCAAAGAGAGAACATATGCCTCTGAAAACCTCTGTTTACTCAGTGCCCAAGACCAGCGCCTGAGGCTGGAGGACATTAAAATCCTCCCCCTCTCTTGCCAGACGGCATTATCAACCTGAGCATCCCCATCGTGCTGCCGATCTCCGTGGAGGACAAGGATCGACTGGAGGGCTGCGAGGCAGTGGCGCTCAGCTACGCGGGGCAGAGGGTGGCCATCCTGAAGAGCCCCGAGTACTTCGAGCACAGGAAGGAGGAGCGCTGCGCCCGCATCTGGGGCACCACCTGTGCGAAGCACCCGCACGTCAAAGTAGGTTTGTCCCCTTGCTGCTCAGGGAAGCCTGGCCAGGATGGGAAATGTGGGCGGGGGCTGGAGAAATGAACCTTTCCAAGGTTCTGAGGGCCTTGCGTGTCCTGTCTGCTCTCCAAGCCCAGATACTTGGTGGGAACCATCATGTCCTGAGCAGGCAGGACTGAATTTTTAGGCTCACGAGTTAGTGCTGTAGTTGCTGCTTAAGAAGAACATCAGATAACAAGCACCAGGTGAAAGGGAAAATGAGTATGCTGCTGAGGAGCTGCTCCTTTCATTCACTCATCTTCACCGTTGTGCTTACACGTAAACCTTTTTAGCGTGACCACCAATTTAGCCTCCAAAGTTTTCCTGCGCTTGGGGTGTGACGATCTCAGTGATGCTGCCAAGTGCTAATGCTGCAGATTGCAGACTCATGCTCCTTTTAGCTATGTTTTACTCCTCAATTTGTCTGTTTTGTATGGGCAGCCAGCAAGGGTGTTATATTTTTACAGCTTATCTCTTCCCACTTACTCTTTGGCAGTACAAAGAACATCATCCCTTAGAAAGGGAGAGCACTAGTTTACACCAGGTGACTTGAGCTGTCTGCTTAAAAAGGCTAAAGCTGTATTAGTTCTCCCCTACCTTAAATATCTCTTCATTACTGAGCAGCAGGTGCTCACCTTGCAACAGGCTTATTCCTCCTGCATATTCCCAGGAGGACAGAGCAAAGAGTGAGGTGGAGGAAGGTATCATGCCATTATTTGTAGACACCCAGCTGCCAGAGAGGAGTACAGCACCCAGCTGGGTGCGGTGGTAGGGTCTCAGCAGCTGATGCCTTGATGGGGTTGTGCTGCTCATGACGTTCCGTTCACATGGTCACTGTAAGAATGTTTTCTGCCTACGATGTGCTGAATCAGAAGGGAAGACACCCTGCAAGCAGAGTCAAGCCTAACACTTTTCAAAGGAGAGTGGTAAAGGGAAAAGGAGGTATTTTGCTGTCCTCTTTGTAATGCACATGTGTGTAATTCACAGATGGTGATGGAGAGCGGAGACTGGCTGGTTGGTGGAGACCTCCTTGTGCTGGAGAGAATCAAATGGAACGATGGGTTGGACCAGTACCGCCTGACACCGCTTGCTCTCAAGCAGAAGTTCAGAGAAATGAACGCTGGTGAGTGTCCTGGGTCAGCACTAGTGACACGGCTCTTCTTGCCCTATCTGGCTCTGGAAGATTTGTGTGATCTGTGATTATTTGCTCTCAAGCTCATATCACTTGCCAAGTTCCTTCTATATGCTCCCAAAATGGGACTGTTCAGATGGAGCAAGCAGTAAGAGGGATGCAGGGCACAGCAGAAGTAGGAGCACAGGGTCTGCTTGGTTAAGGACAGTGCTTGTGATGGGCTGCGTCTTCAATGGGCGTTTCTGAGCATGGACTGGAAGATGTTGACAGTCATGCTTGTGTCCTCCCTGAGGGGGGTCAGAGCCTCTCTTTCTGCACCCCGGGCATTTAAAGCCCTGCACTGACGTGCTTGGCCTTCACACATAGGGGACAGGTCAGGTGCCTTCTCCCAGGTATCTATCCAATCAGGCTGGCAGTCATCAGACACCTACCCTCACTTTGGGGAGAAAGCATTAGCCTTCCTGAAGGTGCCATTGAGCTTGGAGAGGTGGCAGGTCACTTAAGAAGTCAGGGAACTCGGTGAAGGTGTCCAGTGGCATCTAAAAACATTGTAGGAGAGCTGATAGGACTGAAATTGGCTCTAAAGGAAGGATTTGCAATGAAAATAAACTTGGTAGAGCAATGAAGAGGGCAGTGTACGTGTATGAAACACTCATCTAAGGTCTCGTTCATGTGAAGAGAGGACACACATCTTATGACATATATACATTGGGGGGGCTGGACTAGATGACCCACAGAGGTCCCTTCCAACCCCTACCATTCTGTGATATCTTGTGACTGTGTTGAAATGTATAGTGTATAAATGAACCCACAGGGTCTGATGGTCAGCGCAAGCCTGTGACCCTCTGAATCTTTCCCTTTTAGATGCAGTCTTTGCATTTCAGCTGCGCAACCCCGTCCACAATGGGCATGCCCTGCTCATGCAGGACACACGGCACCAGCTTTTGGAGAGGGGTTACAAAAACCCCGTGCTTCTCCTGCACCCCCTGGGAGGATGGACCAAAGACGACGATGTCCCGCTGGAGTGGCGGATGAAGCAGCATGCAGCGGTGCTGGAGGAGCAAGTCCTGGACCCCAAGTCGACCATTGTTGCCATCTTCCCCTCTCCCATGCTCTATGCTGGCCCCACAGAGGTAATGTAGCCGTCGCTGCTCACCGCGTCAAGGCATGAAGCCCATCCGTGGGCATGCCTGCTGCCAGCCTGCCCATGAAGCTGCACAGGGCCACAGGGCAGGGAGTCAGTAGCTGTTGCCTCACTATTAACTCCCTCCCTGGTTCTCCTGCAGCTTGCTGTGGCAGCTGATTCCCAGCAGAGCTTGGCTGTGTGGCCTCCCACACTTTCACAAGCTGTGTGGAGATCTGGGGAGAAGGGGGCTTCTCCACTGTGACCTTTCTCTCTGTTGGGCAGGGATGCTTATTTGTTTTCTCCCAGCGGTTTTCCTTCTGTCCCCAAATTGGTGGAATAAAAGCAGTAGATGCTGAACCTCCCCTGAAGGAGGTAGGAGAGGGATGCATGGGCAGACTTTGCCTGTGCAGGGCTTGAAGGCTGGTGGGCACTGTCTATGCATGTTCAAAAAGCAAACCGCTACCTCCATTTGCTGCCAGATTGAAACAAGACCAGTTCCCATTCCCAGTGTTTCACTTGAAATACACGTCCTTCGGAGAACTGTGATGTTGCGTCAGGTCCAGGCAGTGCAAGATGAGTCTGAGCAGCCTGATTGCTATGAGAAAGTGCAGCAAGGCTGCTGACGCATCTACCTTCCTTCCGTCCTTCCTTCCGTCCTTCCTTCCTGTGGATCACCAGAATCTCTTTTGCAGCCCAGGTCGAGCGGCTCAGTTGCTGCTCAGCCCTCCGCCAGTGCTCCTTGTGTCACTCCTTTGCAGGTGCAGTGGCACTGTCGAGCTCGCATGATTGCCGGGGCCAATTTCTACATCGTGGGGCGTGACCCTGCAGGCATGCCTCACCCCGAGACCAAGAAGGACCTCTATGAGCCCACACAGGGAGGGAAGGTCCTCAGCATGGCACCGGGCCTGACCTCGGTGGAAATCATCCCCTTCCGGGTGGCTGCTTACAATAAACTGAAAAGGGCCATGGATTTTTATGACCCGAAAAGGTAATGCAGCAGCGTTGCTGTTTCTTCAGCCTACACAGCGCATGTGGTTTGTGATCCTGTCTGGCTTGCAGCTTCCTAGGGCAGAGCAAAAAGCAGCTGGCATTCCTCTTAAGGAGTGGAATGGGGGAAGAACCTGTGAAAGCCAGCACCCGCTTTCCCCTCTAAGAGCTGAAACCAGGTCAAGGACGGGTTGCATGAAATTAAAGATGAACCTTTGTAGCTAGCCACCAGTGAGGATAAGAAACACAGTTTGGGGACCAAGTGGCAGTAGAAATACAGCCTCTTGCAGCTGGAGAACTGTGCTACGTACAACTCCAGCTCCTCTCGAAAGAGCAACCCCATTGCTGCCAATCATAAAGCTGGGTGTGAGGCCGCAGACAGGTGCCACTGGTGCCGGGAGGTTTCCGGGTGCCCGCTTGGCACAGCTGAAGAGCTGCGTGTGCTGAGGACGACTTGGCCAGTTGTGCTGATTTCACTCCTGTCTGTTTTGCCGCAGGCACGGCGATTTTGACTTCATCTCGGGAACACGCATGAGGAAGCTTGCTCGTGAAGGTGAAAACCCACCAGATGGCTTCATGGCCCCCAAAGCTTGGAAAGTCCTAACCGAATACTACCAGTCGCTGGAAAAAAAGAATTAACACTACTCCTCCCTAGAAATACTTGTATTAAGAGTGAGCAATGATTGATTGATTTCCTGTGATACAGATCAGTTACTTGGCATTTCCAGTGCTCTGCCTGTAGGATTTTCCTACCTGGGTCAGGGTGTTTTTTACTAATCAGAAATACTTTGAGCGTGGTCCTTCTCCCATTGAGGCTGCCTAGAGTGTCTCCGTGGAGCTGGAAGAGAAGGGCAGCAGGCCCTTCGTTCCTGCTGAGCACGGCTGCAGAAAGCCCAGCATGGCTTTCAGCAGGCCAGCTGGATCATTCTGATGCTGCTAGGGCAATGCACCAGCCCCCAGTGCAGAGCTGGTACCTCAACACCGGGATAAAAATGTATCTGTCCCCTGCGTGGAGCAGAAATGAAGAAGTGCCTTTCCGCTACCCTTCGCCCAGCGCTGCCCGAAGAGGTAGGAGCAGCCGCTGAAGTGAGGAGCAGTTGCTGCTGCCGGGATAGGAGAAGGAAACGGGCAGTCAGTGCTCAGATCCAGTTGCTGCCCTCCAGGTTGTGCCTTAGACAATTTTTGCTAACAAACAGCAGGATTTTTTTAATGCCCTTTTTTTAAAGGATTTTTTTTAATCAGCCTTGACCATCACCAGTTCCTTGTGGTTGAGACAATTGCTCACTGTTCTTCCTTGCTTCCTGCTGCTTGACCCCTCTGGTCAAAACAAAACTTGGGCTGAGTGTTACTGGTACTGCAAGTTCAGCTTTCAGTGAGGACCCCGCCGGGGCAGTCCCTGTGCTCGCAGCCTGGTGGGCCCATGAGCAGGGGGAGCTGTCCTAGGAGGCACCCTAAAGCCTGGGAGATCTCTCAGAAAGCTCAGGGCAGCAAGCAAAAAAAAAAAAAAAAAAAAGGGG
>Ga0065711_1032902_pt1 | contig 26456 bp, 11 predicted proteins | sample Hoacrofraction12_FD_59098 | JGI IMG/M metagenome (GOLD analysis project Ga0065711, IMG submission 59098) | Hoatzin crop microbial communities from Cojedes, Venezuela - Epithelial fraction 12 v2 (version 2) | ecosystem: Host-associated > Birds > Digestive system > Esophagus > Crop | place... | reverse complement strand
TGACCCCTGAGGGACACCACTTGTCACCAGCCTCCAACTAGACTCAGCGCTGCTGATGACAACCCTCTGAGTTCTGCCATTCAGCCAGTTCTCTATCCACTTCACTGACCAGAAAAAGATTTCAAAGAATCTTTTTCAATCATGGAATAGAAACAGACATTTTAAAGTTACAATTAGTCTGCTCTATATAGCAAAGCATGGCTGGGTGATTTTTTCTTTTTCCCTGCCTTTTGAGCCTGGTTCTAGCATAACCTGCTCCTAACTGAAATAAAAAGGATGTCATTAATTTCAGCTTCAGACTGAGACTTCTTCATGGATAAATTTTGCTCCAAAATGCAGTCTTCTATTTGTCATCTAACAGGTTTTTTTGTATTTTACCATGCATTTTCTGTCTCCTTTTTCTTCTCCTGACCCTTACTTTGTATCTGAATGACATATTTGTAAGTCTGATACACATTTTTAAAAGCCATCTGAGGTTTTATGCTCCAATATTTTTACCTGCCTCATTTAATATAGTCATCTTTTATTCACTGTATCTTGTCCTTGAGGGAAATCAAAACAGAGGTACCATTCAGGTGCTATTGGGCCCTCCTCATTCTCAAATATCTTTGTGAACAGCACAAAGCCATTAATGATTTTTGCAATTCTGTAGAAATATAATGGGTCAGTCAGGCTGCACATAACATCTGCTCACTGGAGTGTTATAAAAACTTGTGATCCATCCTGAGACAATTTTAGATGGCTGTGCAAGGGGCTAGATATGACTTAGCTGTTCTCAAGTAGCTTATTCCCACTGGTACCAAAAAAAACCACCTCAAAAACAATTTGCATAAATCTGCATCTGCAGTTTGATCACTCTGATCTAATATGGATTTTTTCAACCTGCTGCATAAAAATTAGCTTTTTAAGAAATTTTCCAAAAGGCACAGTGTTTACTGACTTTATTCTCTTTGGAGATACAGTGTGACAAGGAAAGAAAAAACTTCACCTCTTCTTCTCTCAGGTGTTTTTTGAGATAGGTATATTCTCAATATTGTGAATAACTGACATTGGCTGAATTCTGATAGGAAATCAGATTTATAAAAAAAAAAGATCTTAAGAAAATTTCAAGTGAAACTTGAAGCATACATAGAGTTTTGGAAATAGACAATTTTCAGATACAAAACAGAGAGCTGTTTTGCATCTGCACAATAGCCTGAGTCTCTTCTACTTCATAGTGGTATTCTTATGCTATTATGCTATTAAGTCATACAAAGTGAATGAAGTTAATAAGTCAGATGCTGTGTATGTGGCCACGGAGTCTCAGTGATCAATGCAGTTATTTCCTTGCATGAAGAATAACTTCAAATAGTGATGATTCCGAAGTTGGTCTCTATCTTTCTTTTCCATCAATAGTTCCATGCCTGACCTGAAAAATCCTTCTAGTTTATCACAAATATTTTTGACTTAAGAAGAAGCCATCAGGTCATAGAATCATAGAATCATGGAGTCATAGAATCACAGAATCTTTTAGGTTGGAGGAGACCGTCAAGATCATTGAGTCCACCATTAACCTAATACTGTCAATTCTACCACTAAACCAAGTCCCTAAGCTCCACATCTATAAGTCTCTTAAATACCTCCAGGGATGGTGTCTCAACCACTTCCCTGGGAAGCCTGTTCCAATTCTTGACAACCCTTTCAATGAAGAAATTTTTCCTAATATGCAATGTAAATCTCCCTGGCACAACTTGAAGCCATTTCCTCTTGTCCTATTGCCTGTTACTTTGGAGACCAGCATCCACCTCACCACAACCTCCTTTAGGTAGCTGTAGAGACCAACAAAGTCTCCCCTCAGCCTCCTTTTCTCCAGACTGAACAAGCCCAGTTTCCTCAGCCAGTCTTCACAAGACTCATATTCCAGCCCCTTCACCAGCCTCATAGCCGTTCTTTGGACATGCTCCATCAATTCAACGTCTTTCTTGTAGTGACGGGCAAGAGATGAAGCCGTTGTTGGTTTGTTTCATTTTACCAGCTCCTTCATTAGAAGATTTCTGTTCGGTTCTGCATTTAAATGTTAAGGCAAGTAGGAACAATTTCCCACTGGTTTCTGCTTTTATCAAGATGGTTCATCTGAAAGATATTCATATGAAGAAAGAGATGCTGGGTTGTTGCTAAAATATTTTGACTCAGAAGAGGAAATTGAAAACTATTTAATTTAAAATTCTTTGTGCTATGAAGCTAGTAATGGCTCAATAATGAATTGTTACAGAATCATGGTTTTCCAAGGGCCATAGTTCAGATTTTCTTCCTTCTCAAATCCTTATTCCTACAGCACTTTAAAGGATAATTTCTTATTACTGGTCTAGTTACAATACTGCAATATTCAGAGGCAGTATATTTTCAAATGCCTGATCACTTAGATCAAGTAAAAATAATTTAGACCAAAATTCTGCTTAAGATATAGCCTATCAATACACCTGCACAGGAACTTTCTTGTTATTGACATCTCTCATTTTAGTGAGGTGCACTCACACAAATCATTTACTAGAGCAAAAAGTTGTGTCTTTGCTTGAATCCCTAAGGATTCATTCCTCCACTTAACCTCAGCTTTCTAATAAGGAAAACAAAAATAATGCATTTATCTGCTTTTTCAAAACACCTACACATGTTAATAATATATTCTACATACATAGAAAGTGTGCTTCCTTTTAAAAAACATTTATAGTGCATTTATACTACTTGCTATATCATTGTTATACTATTTTGTTGATACAAAACAAGGAAATAAAACAACAAATCAAATTGCCAGCTCCTGCTTGATGCTACAGCTGTGTCACAAGGTGGCTTGGGACTCTTTTTCAGGTAGGAGTTGTTCTTTTGGAACCCCATCTATTCCAGCAACTGCAGAACAGGAAAAAATACTACTTTTATTATTGAAATCTTTCTGTGGTAAGTTCTTCACTGTGTTCTATCTGCCCTACCATAATGCATTCACCTGTTGTCATAGTTTAACCTGGCAGCTGGCAAATATACACTAAACAGCTGCTCGCTCACCCCTCCGCTTACCCCAAGTGGTAAGGGGAGGATAAACTGACAAAAGGGAAAACTCATGGGCTGAGATAAAGACTGTTTAATAAGGCAACAAAGTAAATACTAATAGTACTAATAATACTAATAATAGTAATGATAACAACAATGATAATAATGAATATGCAAAACAAAGTATACACAATACATTTTTTCTCACCACCCAATGACCAATTAATGGCAGTTCCCGAGCAGCAATTGCAGAACCCTAAAATCCTGAATTTCCTGAAAAAGTTCAAACTCATGGACAAGAGAGGGTTTGATCGCACAAAAATAAGAGCAGAGAGTCTCCTGCCCCCCAGCCAACCCTCATTCCTAAACTGAGCAGGACATCTACGGTATGGAATGCTTCCATTGGCCAGCTTGGGGATCTGTCTGGCTGTGCTCCCTCCCAACTCCTGCACTCCTGCACTCCTGCTCTTTAGCTGAATATGAGAAACTGGAAAAAGTCCTTGATTACATAGCAACAACTGAAAACATCAATGTTATGAACATTCTTCCTGTACTAAATGCAAAACACGGCAGCTGCTGGGAGGAAAATTAACTCTATCCCAGCTGAAACGAGGGCATCTGTACAGTACTAATTGACTCAAGAAATAAGCGATAATTTGTCTTCTTTTTTTTTGCTGACTGTTGTTTATTTTGCCTGTGAACTCAATCTTGCCTTATTTATGTAAGACATTACTGGGAAGTCAAAATAACTTCTCCATAAATAAACCAAACTACATTCTGACCACTCTTTCCTGGCCTATTTCCTTTTTTTCCCTTCATATTGGAAAAACCACAAAATTTCTTCTGAAGTTCACGCTGAAATTAAACAAATAAAGCAGCAAGTGCTACTGCAATGAGACATGGAAGTACAGCAATTACTATTTCTTTTATTTCAGTAGAAATAGGCTATTTTTTGTTGTTTTGCTATAGAAGTAGTTGGGAAGAAATGTGGACAAGTATTGGCTTAAACTGTCTAAGAATCAACCTGGCAAACCTGTTTGTGTGGCCTTCAAACAATTAAAATCAGTAAAATGGAGTAAGGTATCAGAATCAGACACACTGCATGTGAATTCACAAATTATGCTTGTGATAAGAGAAAGACTCAAATCACAAACACGGTGACTTCACTGATGTTTTAGTGTACCTTTTATAGCAGCAGTTCCGGTCTTATACTGAAATCAAACTACCCATCCAAGATAGGAAAGATCAAGCCAAGTTTCCCTGTGCTACTTAAATTCAGCTTATTTATTCTTAATTTTTATGGCTTATTTTTAATTAAATATATAGCATATAGTATATATTTATATTATATTATATTACATTATATGCTATATTATATATACTTTTTTCATAAAATTTCTGCCTTCATACAAAATGGTTGATGCTCACAGAATAAGCAGAGAATGAGCAACTGCATAATACCTTGTTTTATTTTTTTACAATCAACTATTTATAACTTGTTCTTAGAACAGATTTATCCACTTTTTGTAACCTTTTGATATTTATCACTATATTATGTGAATGGTCATCACTGATTTCATCCGTCACCTGTGGTGTAAGGTGATGGTATTATAACCACCGAAGCATACAATCATTACTGTAACTAGCATTAGTTATGCAATTTAAGACACCTATGTCATGATAGTTCAGAGAACTCACAGTTTTGTGCCTACTCCTAAAATACACATAATCTTACACTGCAACAAAAGAATGCACTTTTAATGAACACACAGTAACAAAATACCACACTTGTTGAGATTACAAAAAGATTTCATATAACAGGCAGGGACAGAACTGCTTTTACTAGGGGCATTAGAATCTCCAAGTCATCACATCTTTCTTCTTTATCAGATAAGTTTTCTTGCTTTCCTGATTTTTTTTCACTCTGGCTCCTCCCATCTTAAGTTAAGAAAGAGTCTGGGCCCCTGTCCTGTACAACGTTGTTTCATTCTCGGACTGTGTAATGAATGAGGCACAGATTCCATAGGAAAAAGAACTAATTTAAATCATTAGAGATTTCTACACAGGGTCTATATATGCAGGATTATTGAAGTGCTTGATGAACAAAGCCAAATTGTTAATTTTGAACATAGCTTCCAGGCTATTTTAAAAAGAGAAAAGTGACTTCCTCTCTCTGCAAATATGTCATTGTACACCACCATGTTGATTTCCCTGTTGTTTGTCATTTGAGTTTCTTGAATACGGCACAGAACTAATTGAGTAATTAGTAGATGTAACAGCTGAATAACTTGCTCTCTTTAGAGCTAGACAATAAAGGAAGAAAGGGATGGCTGGAGAATTTCCCATTTGCTTCCTTAAAAAAGATGTTCTAAGCACCCTGAGCTCTGATCCAAGCTTTTATCACAGTATTACACAAGGAAGCACTACAAACATTTGTGTCCCTCTCCCCTTACAAATGATGCCTTTTAGATCTTGAAGCAAACTGACTGAGAATGAATCAAAACTCAGTGAAAGACAGATTTTACATTGGACTAAGTCAGACTCCGAATACAGCCTTTCTCACTTTATAATCAGGTGAAAACTGTGTGTCACCATGAGAAGCATCAGACTGCCTTTAAGTACAGGAGGTCATGACAATGCTGATAATAAAGGTCAATTCTAATAGTTTCTTCCACCTGCTTCATCTGTGTGTTAAAATAATGGGGGAAAACTCGTTTATTGAAAACTACACACAACTAAGACAATAAACCGGTAGTCTATTGCTTGTTAGTAGCCTCCAAATGAGAAATCCAGTTCAGGTAAAATCTGCAGTGCCTTCAGTTTTTGGTTCTCATATAACATGAGACTGCTCATATAATGTTCTACCACTTTACTCTGATGCATAGCTGTTTTTCCTGACGTAAAACAGTTTTGCCTATCTATCTGTTCATTTTTATTTTTCTTATTGTACAGTTCTACTAATTTGTCAGACGGCAAAATCAAAAAGTTCTTCTTACATGAAACTTTGATGTAGGGATTCATCTGTCACAAATGTTTTTCACTATTAATCAAAACTGAAGACCCACTTATTTTTGCTTTGCTTTCAAACTTATAGAAATAGACACTGGAGACTATGTCACAAAATGATTTTTTAAAATGTTCTTTCAAATGTCTTACCATGAGACTAAATGATATCAAGTCAAGAGGATGGGACAGGAATTTAATAAACACAGCAAATTCCCATGTGTGATTTAAAATTAAAATTCAAACACTACCAAAAGTTATACTGATCAAAACTATTAAAATTGTCTGTGGGTCCAAGCATAAAACCTGCTTTTATTTATTTTTATTCTTTAAAATATTGTTGACATACTTTTGTTGCCAACATCTTCAGACTTTTCAGAAGCAAGAATACATTGTATGCCTTAAAAATTAAAATGAATTTTCAGATATATTTTCCACAGAATCTTTTTTAGTAAACCTATATTTCTACTCTGTGCTTTGGATAGCAGTAGCAGAGACTTGCTATCACTTATTTTCTCTCTCTGTTTTTTGAGGTAAGTTAGTTTTCATGTAAGGTCGTTTTAAACAAAATATGTTAGTGAAGGGCTGCTATTCTTTTGCTCCTTATGTTCTGCCCTTGACTTCTCAGTTCCACTTCTGCCTCAGAAGAAGAACATCTTCTCAATCTCCATGAAGAATCAGTGTCCTGTTGCATTGCTCACAGTCTCCAGCTTCTTGAATTAACCCTTAAACAACTCTCACGGCCATAAGGAACTTTGTATGTACTATGAATCTCAGAAGACATGCTAAACACACATCTTTTTGCAACTGCAGAAGACATGACAAAGTTTTAATGAATTATCATTTAAATTTAAACAAGTACCTACATGTTTTTACTGTATTTACCTTTTTTGCTTTCAACTGAATAAATCATTAGAATTTGTTCCATATAACAAATTGACAGATTGCCTTAACATGGAGATTGCAGGATGAAATTTTCATCCTGCAGTAAAATACAGCACATCCATAAAACATGTTTTAAAACCATGTGTCCATTCTGTCTTTAGCCTGCTGTTTAATGCTGTTTAGAGAATAATACCTAAGTCGGTCATCATGTGCACAGATTTGAAGTTTTATTTCTCTAGAACATTATGAGTTATAAGATACGCATGTCGGCTGGAAGCAATCTACTAGTATGTCTGCAAGACCAAGAGTGCTGCATGTTTTTATACAAACTGTGTGTTGGCTTATGTCCTTTGAAGTATGGCTCTACTGGGTTTGAATGGCAAAGTTTTTGTAAAGGGGGACTGGGGAGCTTCAGCGGTGGCTTCTGTGAGAAACAGCTAGAAGCTTACCCTGTGTTCGACAGAGCCAATGCCAGCCGGCTCCAAGATTGACCTGACGCTGGCCAAGGCCAAGCCCATCAGTGACGATGGTAGCACCTCTGTGATAGCGTATTTAAGAAGGGGGAAAACTTCTGTGGAACATCAGCCCAAGGAGTGAGAATACATGAGAGAAACCACTCTGCAGACACCAAGGTCAGTGAATAAGGAGCAGGAGGAGGTGTTCCAGGCACCAGAGCAGAGATTCCCCTGCAACCTGTGCAGAAGACCATGTCCCCCTACAGCCTGTGGAGGTCCACGGTGGAGCAGACATCCACCTGCAGCCCATGGAGGACCCTATACCGGAGCAAGTGGATGTGCCTGAAGGAGGTTGTGAGCCTGTGGGAAACCCGCGCTGGAGCAGGTTCCTGGCAGGATCTGTGGACCCATGGAGAAAAGAACCCATGCTGGAACAGGTTTTCTGGCAGGACTTGTGATGCTATGGTGGACCAATGTTGGAGCAGCTGGTTCCTGAAGGAATGCACCCCGTGGAAAGGACCCATGCTGGAGCAGTTTGTGAAGAAGTGCAGTCCATGGACTTATGCTGGAGAAGTTCATGAAGAATTGTCTCCTGCAAGAGGGAACCCGCTCTGGAGCAAGAGAAGACTGTGAGGAGTCCTTCTCCTGAGGAAGAAGGAGCAGCACATACAACATGTGATGAACCGACTGCAGCCTCCATTCCCCATTCTCCTGTGCTGCTTGCAGGGAGGAGGTAGAGAATTTGGGAGTAAAGTTAAGCTTGGGAAGAATGGAGTGGTGGGGGTAGAATGGAAGATGTTTTAAAGATTTGGTTTTAGTTCTCATTACCCTACTCTGATTTGATTGGTAATAAATTAATTTCCCCAAGTCAAGTCTGTTTTGCCTGTGATGGTAATTGGTGAGTGATCTCTCCCTGTCTTTATCTTGACCTATAAGCCTTTCATTATATTTCTTCTTCCCTTTCCAGCTAAGGAGGAGGAGTGATAAAGCAGCTTTGGTGGGCACCTGATGTCCAGCCAGGGTCAACCCACCAGAATGGCAAATGACAAAGTCATGTTACCATGGTGGACTACTTGTCTTTGTGGTCATCCAATGAGGACCACCACAATCTGCAGCTCTCCAAGTAAAGGACTCTGAAAAATGATGCAACCATGTACAGTAAACACAAATGATGAAGTAGAACAGCATAGAATTAATTTAGTACTTTTAACATTTAGAAAGAAACTACTCTTTACAGTCATGCCTATAAAAGGAAAATTAGCAGAAGTAATCAGCTTGCAATGAGAAGTTCAAAAGCTGTGAACTAATAACGCTTCAGTGTGTGAGGAAAGTAACATATAATTGCTATGTACCTTGCACAAGGTACTGAATGGTAAAAAAATAGAAATAAAAACATCTAGTAGAACATTCTGGAGACTGCTTGACTAATTTTTTATTAGACTTGTGGAAACAATTTTACAATTGATAACACATTTCATTCTAGGTAAAACAGCATCATAATATTGAAATACAGTCTATATTTGACACAGTCTATCAGTTCCTAAATCAAAACAGTTAGACATATTGTATTGTAAATGGAAGGAAATTCTTCCAATTTTTGCACTAGCTAACAAGAGGATACAATGATGTCCTGCTTGTCTTGCTTCTTTTATTAGAAATTTCATTAGTATGTCCAGAATGATTCTGACTGGCTTAGGTAGGCATTTAAGAAGACTCATTCTTTAAAAACTGTAAGCATCAGTAAAGCAGTAGTACACTTGCTTTGCAAATGAGATTCTCCATTCAACAACTGAACAACTGCAACAGCTTGATAGGTTCTTTTCTTTTAAAGAAATTGCTTGTAAGGGCTCCAACTGTGTTCAGCATTTAACCAAAACCACCTTTCACAGGATTTCAAAAACCAAGCAAAAGACAAAAAGAAAACTTTATTTAGGAGCCAAAAGACATGTTTATGGCCTTAAAGTTCTGTCTGAGGTCTTTTGAGATCTTCGTTTCACCTCTTCATTTTTATCTAAGGTTATGTGGAGTTCCCTTTTCAAGATCTATTTATCATTTTTTTTTCTTTTTTTTTCTTTTTAACAAAGAGAGAAGAATTGTGTAATGACAGTGTATGCCTAACTACCTGAAGACTAAACAAGAACAATATGCTCCACATTTAGGGGATTCATTTTACTTCTCTGGAAAAATCCTATCAAAATACATGGGTTTGGAACTTACAGACATACTACAAAGATATTACCTTACTGATCTTATACATATACATAATTATGTATTTTCAATATGTCATTGTTATGCATCTGATAATTGTGTAATCTGAAATAATTTCATCAATTATAACTGCAAAAGATATACAACAATTTGTGAAATCTGTGATAGTATTCTATCTCTTACATAGAAGCTTTTATTACTTCTTTCCTGAGTATGGTATTCTCAATCTATAGTAGTGTAACTGAGAACTGAACCTATTGCATTCTGCTAGCATTCAAAAACAGAGAAAAAACAGAAAAATATGCAATCTCTGAACAACATTAAGAACATCTATATATGCTCCTTACATACTCTTTGTATCTGGGATGTTAGTGTGAAAATAAAAACTTTTTTGTTTTCTCTTCTTCAAGAAATTAGTTCATTAATTCTGACTAGCTTGATGACTAAGGAAAAAAATGCACATATTTTAGAATTCAGAACTTCTAAAATGTTTTATTTTCATTAATCAGTAACATTACAGAAACGGTTTAAAGACTAACTTTGAATGGATCAAAACCATACAATTATTAACATCAAGATGGAAAACACTTTAGCGAACTCCTGAAGAAATCATCTTACTGCAGATATTTTATTTTTTATTTAATCTAATATAATTTCTATTACTCTCTTTACACTTCTGCCTTCATATTTTGTTCATTTTATTTAAATTCTTCTTCACAAATATCTGGTAATGTAGAAATCCCTGCTTTTAAACTTACCAGTTAGTACTGTTAATCCATTGCTACCTTAGATGAAGAGGAGGGAATCTGTATCCTGGCTGAAAACAGGTGGTTGCTACCCTATATACGGCAATATACTTGGGTTTGTGTGATGACGTGTAGGCGGATCCTGTCCAATTACATCATCTTAGAAAGTAAAAGGGACTGACTTTATCAATTCTAGGAGACTAGCATCATCTGAAGTAATACAATCCTGCATACTCGTAATCATACAGACAAGCTTATAACTTCTGTTTATTTTGCATGTGGATTACATTATTTTACTTAGATATTGTTACTTGTTTATGGAAGTGAGACTTTACTGAAAATCCTTCAGAAGTCATCTTTCAAATCATAGAGGTTGTAAAATGAAGAATATGAAGATGAAGAAATGTGTGAGGAGATAAATTAATCCACGCCGCACTTTATTTCATGGCTACATATTTTGCAGTAGAAAGTACTTCTCACAGCCAGCAGGGACTCTAGCATCTCAGTTTTCATTAAAAACAGAAATAAAACACAACTTTATTTCTAGCCTTCCTTGTTATAACCCTGAAAGCACAAGCAGCACCTGTAAGCAATGGAAGGTAACAGAGTGTAACGAAATGTCTTCCTAAGATGCAGAAAATTCGATGTTATATCTCTGAGAGCTGTGAACTTCCCGATTTATCTCACCCAGGGCTTTGTGGACTCCGTGATCGCATATACACAGATCACGTAATTTTCTCATAATATTATAGAATACAAAATTTTATTGTAGCTGGTCACCTAGCATTTCGTTTTTCTGAGATTTTTCTTCCCATTTGGGAGATTCTGTTCAGTTGTTTCTTACTTTGTAAATTCCCCAGATAGGGGAGTTAATCAGATTTTGTTCATGCTCACTGTTATGTTTTATCGTATATTTCTCTTTTACTTTGTTCTTATGCCATCATGTTTTTTTTTTAAACAAGCTAATTCTGATGATACAGGCTTCTAGCGAATTTCAGTTTTTCCACTCATAAGACATCAAGGATTTTCTCCACTCTTCAATGATCAAGACATAAGACAGTCTCCAAATATCACTCAGAAAGCTTTATTACTACCCAGAAAGCAGTCCTGAACCCTCAGCCCACAAGCATCTGGGACTCATTAGAATAGCCTAGTTAAGAACTTACTGCGTAGTGTAAACTGATTATGAGCTGCATCACTGACCAAGAAGCCAACTTACCCTCAGCTAAATATCAAGTCCTCACAAGCTCTGAGAAGAGTTTTTAAAAGGAATACTATTGTACAGCAATTACTATAGTCCTTCTTTACAAGGAGAATAAGAAATTCAGTCAGGATAATAAAATCTTCCACAATCATTGATTGAAAATAAAAGCTATATAGCTATTTTTTCCTCTCCTCATATTACTGACTAGACAAAATATCTGACTTCTTAGAGTCTTCCAAATCTTCAGTCTATTATAATATACAGGTATTTTTCACTTTTAATTTCCTTGTACATTCCTGTACTTCTGAACAGCTAGAATTGATTCATTAGTAAAGGGCATTTTTGACAACTCACTCTGTGAATACCAATATGACCATGTGTCTAAACTTTATCACTGTATTAGCAGTGTAAGAATGATGTTCCAGTCTGTCCTGTACTCCTGATTCCCTGAGTACACTTGATTAGTATGTGTATGATATGAAGAAATGATTTTTCAATTAGTTGAACTACTTTTACTTTGTTGATAAATTCTTCTGAATTTTTTTAACTTTAAGGTTTATTTTTTCAAACAAATGTTTTTATTGAACATTTAAAGTAATAAATTATATGATAGCATCACTTATAAAGACAGCAGAGTATACAAATTCAGCTGATGACTCTAAAAATTTGCATCAAAGAAAATACAAACTGCCATGTACCTGCGAACATTGCTACCTAATATACAGTAGACTGAACATTCAGAGGCTTTGGCCCATATAATTTTATTCTACTTCTCTTCACAGGAACATTGGTTAGGTTGATGTTTCAAAGCACTGTAAAGAAAAACAAAGATGTAATTCAAACCACTAGATATCAAACAGCTCAAATTAGCTCTTTTTCCCAACAGTGGGGTGCATGTTTTTCTCTCCAACTATCTCATCATTTATGGAAGAATATTTTGCATGGGAATTCAAACAGATTATACATTACAAATAGGACTGCTAGCCACATAAATTTTGCAAAACTCATTCAGAAAATAAAAAAACAAATAGGCACAACATATAGATCAGATACATAAAGGAAAAATTAAAAAAACTTATCTATACTTCAGCTGAAAAGTTGAAGAGACAAAACTCTGTCAAACCCATGTTCCACCTTGTGAAAAAAGTTGTGGTGAAAGCTCTGTGGGAATCTCCCTCACAGACCACCTTTTGAGGTCTTGCACAGTACACTGCCTTTGCTGTCACCCATCCTTGTGAAGCACTATAGGTGCACAACATAAAGCTTGTCGTAGCCACTAGTAAGGCAAGACCATTTAGCTTTGAAGCTTCACAAGCTCATATCAAATTCCATTGCCTTTCTTATAACCTGATCCATGACAGTGTAAAAACATAACAGCTCTGCTGTTTCAGCATCCCATATCTGCAACAACAGCCAAAAAGGGAGGTTCTGTAGAATAGAAACCTTTTGTGCCGGAATAATGCATAATAATGTCCTGAGATGTTGTCTTCTGTCTCTGAAGTATGATCTGTCCCAGAACCACAAGATTTGCCTTATTCTGGTAGTCATTGTAAAATGACAACAGTTTTCAAGATACTGTCAGCACACCCTTAAATAACAACTGTATCAGCAGTATACCGTTCAGAGAGTTTATGTGAAATTCATCTTCATGTAGGTCTAAGACAGAATGAACAGTACTATGACTAGAAAACTCATTTAAAAAAAAAATAAACCTTCTATTTCTCTCCATTTGACAAAATAATGTACTGTAGATATTTTTTCAAGAAAATATGTATCTTTTCATACTGAAATATTGCAATTTTGTCAGTAGTCATACACTTCTTAGACAGAAGACAAGAGATATTTTAGTAAAAGATGTTAAGAAGTTGTCAAGTTTTTTTCCAAAACTAGCATGATTGTTTTCCTTTTGGGTGGATTTTTCTGAGCTGCTCAGTCTAAGCTAGATCATCAGTACAGCAGCACTTTGAAAAGCAGAAAATGTTGCAGCCACAATGTAAATCTTAAGAATAGTTCTAAAAATTTCACCTTTTTTTATTCTTCTACTATTTAATTGCACAATTTCCTTTTTTTAATCAGGGATTATATTTACTTTGTTTTGTTAATTCGCCTTTACAAAAATCCACTACAAAAAAGTTAGCATAGGTTTATTTTTAAAGTTCACTATAATGAATTTGGTAGAAACTTATTCTTAAATGATAGATATACTTTACAGGCATATAATATTTACCTTATTGATAATGTTAGCTACACAGATAAGTGATAAGAGAAAGGAATATCAAAAAGTATTTATTTGAGAATTAACTTCCTAGAAATGCAGAAAAAAATAAAATTTTTCTTCTTTCTGACCTTTCCAGAACCTTTGAACTTCAAATATCTAACAGATCTTTCACTGAAAAAATTATGGCAGCATAACAAAACAATTTGTGTCCATTGTGCTTGTGATTCTGTTATAAAACCACACAGAACAAAGGTCTTAATCTTATTCTGGAAATTAATTTGGGATTTAAGTTGAATCCATTCTGGTCTGGTTAGGGAACTGAACTATTGTTGATCCTTCTGGCAAAAAAACCCCAAAGTAAAATAAAAATAAAATCCTATTTAATCGTTTCGCTACTTACACCTGAAACTTTTTGGATGAAGAGCAGGTAATTTATTCTCAAGTAAAAAAAACAAACTCAGTATCCCAGTCCACCACAGCTGTCTGATCAAAGCATCAATGATCAGCACGTGGAAACTTAGGAGGTTAGCCTCAGAGCACATACAATGCAGAGGCTTATATTCGGGCATCAAATTGCACCATTAAAAGCTTTCTATTTCTGTTCCATTCCCACAAGGCAAAACCAGTTACTACACCCATAACCATGAGAACAGAACTCCTTTAACTTTCTTAGTCTTACTCCTCTGATTTCAGCCTGATGTGTTTGAATCTTGTTTGATCTAAACCTGATCCTGTTTTCGTGAAACAGGCAGAAAAACTTGATGCAAGCAAAAAGCACTTACGTTTCTACCCCCCAGGCCATTCAATTACATTATTCCATTTTTGAAATCATCCAACACATAATCATTTCCTAAATGTGCAGGAGGGGTGAAGCTCAGCTTAAGACGGGGGATATAGAAATAAACTCCTGAATTTTCATCTTCGTCCTGAGGCCTCCTGAATTGCCGTCTGGATTCTGTAAACCCTCCCAGCTCCCACATTTCCTCCCAACCACAGAGCACCTCTCATTCATTTTCATCCTATTTCTCATTTCACTTTGCACTACACCCTCGTATTCAAGCCACACAGTTACTGGGTGAAATTTCCTTAGAGCAGGAATAGAAAAATATACAGCATTTGTAGGGCTAAATCTCTTCCGCCTTGACACTTTACTCCCAAAGTATTGGAGAAGCATAAGGAAAGGGAGACTGACACAAAGAAGGGAGTAAATTATAAAGGAGACATCTGCTTGAGGGCGATAGAAGCAGAATGGAGGCAATCCTTTAAAACAGGGAGGGTTTCTCTGAGCCTGGTGAACCATGCAGTGACGTCTGTGAGGAGTGGGCTTCATCCAACTACGGATGAGATAACTCATGTGGAGATTTTCATCGCATTCCTCTGCAGCTTCCATCTCATGACAGCTGCCTTATGGGACTCATCTTACTGTCTATAGAGTATTTTGCTCTTCAGGCCTTACTTAGAAGAGCATTAGTTAACTTTTTATCAGCGTTCACTGAGAATATGTGTTGGCAGTTGCTTACCTTAGGAATAAAAGCAACTGATGGTTAGTATTCTTGACATTATTAGATGTAAATTGTGCAAGAAAGTATCACTCTTACCTGTGTAGGTAAGCAACTTAAAAGTATAACTGCTAGTGTTACCCTGCCCATGCCATTCAACTTCAAAGAACACTAAATAACACCAGGTTGCCAAAGGAGGTCATAATTTAACATAACAAGCACAGAATGTAAGCAATTGAGGTTGCGATGATTGACCAGCTTTCCTGGGGTCCTTTGTTAGGTTTAACTGTTTGTGCCTTGGTGTCCCTGGTTCCGTTCTTGCAGTTGTTCAGGGTAATCTACAGCTGCCAGTTTATCTTTCTTTACCTGGCGTGTTTTTAACTCAGGTGGGAGGATGTGCTGACTGCTACTTAGATATTTTAACTATTTACTTACTGACCTATCAATGTTGTAATTTTTCTGAATATATTAACATAAAATAAAATCAGAGAATACAAGCAAACAAAAAATATATAGAGCAATATTCCCTTATCAAGCAAAACAGTACCGATACCACTTCCTCCTCTTCCAGGGATCACTTACTTGCAAGTTTTCTCAGCCTCATAATTCATTAATGTGAGATCAGCCACTTATAATAGACAAAGTTTAGGTTTAAGAAGACACTGTCTATCTGTGATAGATTTTCAGTTTTGTACCACCTCTTTCTACTATCAGAATTACTGTATTCAAATGAGGTCTTTAAATGTATTAAGAGATTTTCTGAAAGGATAATAATCCCCTTTCAAATGAATATGGAAATGAATATAAAGTGGCTTAGACTATGCAAATTAGAATGCAATTTATAGCAAATTATATGTTATTTTAAACAGAGTTTGATAACCAAAATAAACTACAGTGAAAGTGATAGCATAGAATTATGTGATTTAAATTAATATATATAAACATACCTGAATCATAACTTCCAAGGTGATAACGATTTTAAAGCTTTTAAAAAAGCAATTATCACAGAACCACTTTTCAAGAAAGTTCATTACTAAGCATTATAATACAGACATACTCCTGACAAGTAGTAAATTGAAAAAAAAAAAGAATATTCTTGTACTAGACTGGTATTTAAGAGATATTAAGAATAGGGCCCTGTGCATTCACAAAATGTCACATTGAATGTATTCTTAAAAGGCATCCATGTTTTCCAGAGATGCACTTTTTTTCTCATTTCATTCCCATGTGAACTTATACGGCAGGTATGAACTATGTATTTCAGCACAGGCTTTTATTATCTGGAAATCAGAAACAGAAATATATTTTACGGAGATTATATATTGATATTCTGTTGACTGCTGTAATTGCTGATGGAAAAATAGATACAAATATATCCACTTTATGGCTAGTGTACAGAGAAATAACATTAGCACAAAGAAATAAATGTGGGCAGCAGTTTCTCATAACTGCACTAGGATTGCTGTGGAGTAACATATCTTGGTAAGCAATGTAATTTGAGGAAAGGCTTATGCAAAATGTAAAAATATGGCTTTTTATTATTCAGTATTGGTAAAATTATGGGCAAACTCATGTTCCCAGACCCATTTTATATTAAATTTTCAAATGTTTCATTATATGTATATATATGTAAGGCTGGGGATATGGGGAAGAATTGTTCTTTTTTTCACTAGTACCTTTTATATGTCACTCAAATTCAGCAAAGACAATACTTTTTCCTGGGTTAGCTTTTATACAAATCCAGGGAAGAGCATGTTGCTATACTCTGCATACTGCAAACTCCACCATGAGTTTTGCTTCCGCTCCTTAACAATACTTAATACTGTATCCATTGACTATCTAACATCAACTACATAAACAGTCCAACAAGGCAAAAATTTAGTTAGCAATCATCTAGAAGGACTAGGATACAACAGGATATAATTTCAAGCACTGAATTCCATTTCACTGAGGTGTGTGACTGTATGTAGCGGAAATGTGAACTCGCCAAGTGACAGAGACTCCTCTCTAGATCTTTTGGCTGGTCTATGTGTTCCTATGCTGAGCATACCAGATGCTACGAAAATCAGCATCTGTACAGACAGACATCAGAATAGCTGAAATATTTCAGTATAGGGTTGTGTCCATCGAGTTTCCTGGTCCTGAAAATAGCCATAAACTGATACTCAGACAAAAACAGGGAAACCATATAGGACTTTTCCCGCCAGCACTCTTCCAGTTACTGATTATGTTCAGCTCAGGGAATTTCCGGACCTTCATGTGATCTCTTCAGCAAAACTCAGTGGATATCCCATCGAAGTACTTGTTCATTCTCCTTTAAATATGATAAAAGATTCTGGCCACCTAAAATATTTTTAGCTGCTACCAGCAAAGGATTTCCATTAGGAGAACAAAAAAAAAAAAAAGTAGTTTTTCTTTCTTTCTTCTTTCTATGTTCTTTTTTTTTTACTTGTCATTTACTAGCTTTGATCTATGTATTTCATTCTTGTGCTGGAATACTTGGCGAACAGTCAGTCTTTATCCATCTTCCCTATGTCATTTACCGTTCTGTGGATCTCCATTACAGCTTTTTACTCCCCACAGTCCACTCTGGTCCAGGCTGATGAGTATTATTCTATTCAGTCATTCAGAAAGTTCTGCTGAAAAATTAAGAGTCCATCTTTTATCACAAGTTCCATGTGAATATCACTCATCAGGGTCCGGTTTTACAGTGATTCCTTGAAAAATCCCACCTTGGTATTTCATAGTTCTGAAAATTTTAATTTAAAGCATACTGTTTAAAATTATTCACCCAACTATTCAAGTCAGATTAGCCAGCAAGTACAGCCAGAAGTGTGACAGCCACCTACAGGAGGGACTATAGATCTTGGCCAGCTCCTGGAGAGATCTGCAGGTGTGTTTGCGTGTGAGAGATTAGGCAGCAACCTTTGAGCCTCATTAGCTGGCACCCTCACTAACAGGATGAGGCTGGTTGCATCGTTCATATTTACGAGCGCTCTGTGTGTATTTGTGATGCCCATGTTGGTCTCTTAATTGAGAATATCTGCATAGTGTATGTATGCATGTACACACATTTCTGAATGTCTGTAGCTTGACATACTTAGCTTCACTACTGGCTGGACCTGGGAAGAGAACCATAGCATCATAGAATCATGGAATCATAAAATAGTTTGGGTTGAAAGGGATCTTTAAAGGTCATCTAGTCCAACCCCCCTGCAGGGGGACGTCTTCAACTAGATCAGGTTGCTCAGAGTCCCGTCCAACCCAACCTTGAATGTTTCCAGGCATGGGGCATCTACCACCTCTCTGGGCAATCACTGATGTTACTTATTCTCATAACCAAGAACCACATTTTGGGCATTTGTTTTCAGAAATTTTGCTGTCTGAAAGCAAAGAAACATTTATGGTGAATTCATGTATTTGAAAAAAAGAAAAGTAGTGTATTTGAAAGTTTAGAATAGAATAGAATAGAATAGAATAGAATAGAATAGAATAGAATAGAATAGAATAGAATAGAATAGAATAGAATAGACTATTTCAGTTGGAAGCGACCTACAACAATCATCTACTTCAACTGCCTGAACAATCCAGGGCTGACCAAAAGTTAAAGCATGTTATTAACCATGTTGTGCAAACGTGTTTTAAACACTGACAGGCTTGATGCATCAACCACCTCTCTAGAAAGCCAATTCCAGTATTTGCCACCCTCTCGGTAAAGAAATGCTTCGTAATGTCCAGTCTAAACCTCTTCTGGTGCAGCTTTGAACCATTCCCACGTATCCTATCACTGGATACCAGGGAAAAGAGATCAGCAACGCCTTCTCCACTTCCACTCCTCAGGAAGCTGTAGTGAGCAATAAAGTCACCCTTCAGCCTCCTTTTCTCCAAAGCAGACAAGCCCCAAGGTTCTTCAAAATTGTTCTAACACCAGGCCAATAACATAACCTAAAATCTTTACAAGTGAAAAAATGGCTCTATAGATTGATTCCGCAGCTCTGTCCATCTCCCAGATGATAATGTTTCTCTGCATTTCAATCAATTTTCCGCTTAACTCCAATAACCTTTTTAACTAAACACAAAAAATTGAAAAAGAGGTAGAGTATGGACAGTGGGTCTATTTGGAGTCTGTAAAGCAAGTACAAATCAGTTACAATTTTTCTGTTCAAATATCACAAAACATAGTTTGATTAATGGTATATTTAACTAAAGAACCAAAAACATTTGGTTTAGCTCAGAAAAAATGGACAGAGAAAGCAGTCATTTTGGGAAAGACCTCTGTATCCTCCCTGCACGGACAAAGAATGGGAGTATGAACAACTGAAGAAACTGAAACAGATATTCAGCTCAAGCATTGTTCTTTTGCCCAGGTCTGTTTACACAAAAGGATAGCAAAAACTTTTCAGTTGGGTTGCTGAAAATATGTAAAATGTAGAATACATGAAACCATAGTTGCACCACACAAAGATTTCTTTTTAAAAAAGAGCAGGTTAGATGTAGACACTTGGCCAATTAGATTGCTTTCACACCTGAGTCAAGTAAAAACAAGTTACTGGCAGGAAAAGAAGAGCTTAGGCAGAGCAGACCTGACAAGCCTCAACCCCGAGACCTCGCAAACTCAGTACAAAGCTCATGGCCTGTTAGGAGCAATGACATATTATAGGGCCTGGGGTTACAATTTCTGGTGCAAAATGATATTGAAAAGTGAAGTAAAGAGGTGTTAATTCATTTTAAATATCTTCAGGAAATTTATCAAGGCAAAATATAACTACTGCTTTGAATTTGGTCTTACATTCCTGCTTTTATAGAAATTATTTATCATTCTCAAAATTAATACACAAAAGCACAACTGCTTGTTCTTGACCCACAGCCTATGTCTCTACAGTCTCCATAGATGTTTTTTCAATCACACTATCATAATCTATGCAGAAAGAATGTACTCTTCTAGTGTAAAAATATGGCAAAGCAGCAGAACATCTGTTCAGAGAGGCATTTCTTATTTGGGCAGAAAATATATCTTTTTTTAGAAACACTTTTATGTTTTAGAATATTTAGCAATTCACTGAAACTAATCCTAGAAGTACATTAGAAACACTAGACATTATAGAGGGAAAAAGAAAAATATTTCTTATTTCATATCTTAGGTCATTTCCCACTGTGGGGTAGTAGATCAGAACTAACCTCTGTGAAAAGCACACACAAAATATGATATTCTCCACTCTAGAGCTGCATGTGACTCATATAATTAGCGAGTCAAATTCCAATGTAACTGTCAATGGACTTCCCCCTGTAATCAGATATCCCTATGCTACAGAAACCTGCAATTTATTCTGCTTATGTTATCGCCTTTAAATTCTAATTAATATTTAGCTTCACATTTAATTGAATTCAGTAATGGCTGTCTATATGCTAATTTAGTTGCAGTTGCAGGCCATCTGTTGTGGTGTAGGATCTTTCCATCTGTATTTAATCATTTACAGACAAGTGGACTTTCTTTTACCTTTAATTTCCCTCCTTTCCATTTCTTTGTATTAGCTCATAAAATCTGAACTAAAATGAAATGACTGAGGTACAAGTTTACTTTCTTACAGATTAAATACATAGTGCCGTAATATTCAAATAAGAAGAATTTTCATAAAAAATTCAATCTCCATGTTATTTTTCAAATTATTAAATTATAAATACTCTATTTGCATTGTACAATTTACTGCCAATTTTGTGATCTAGATTACATGAGCTCCATAGGCTTTTATAGCTTTAACAAATGTTTTAACGACAACATTTCAAACAAATTAAAAAGACCTATTCTAATTTCTGGATGAGGAGGTGCATTTCATTATTTTGGTTACCACCAGTAATAGATCTTTGCATCTTTACTTACATAAGTTATACAGAGTTCACTCGTACTTTACACACATTCTCTGCTCCTTTACTTTTCTGTAGTTTTATCTCTTAAATGAAGAAACTTTGGGGTGACAAGGCAACCATGGGAAAAATAAATCCAGCTTCAGCTTCAGGTTCACTGACACAGTACTAGCTACGGTGCAGATATTATGCAAAGTGTTTTATAAAGAATTAGAGGAAAACATAACTCAAAATCTATTTTTATTTGCATAGGACTTAAGTTCTAATTTATTCTACGTTGCTTCTATTCCACTTTGCTCTATTACCCACCACCTCTGGGTGCACACACAGTCTGCCCAGTTAGATATCCATGGACCAGAAGAAATGGGAACAGAAAATTCTCTACCAGATGCCCTGGTTCTTTTACATAAAAGAAATTTAGATGCGTGGTTGGGCAGGAATTACCAAATACTGTGAATAGATGTTGGTCCAGAAGATCAAGAAACCAAGACCTGAGGGTATGCTAAATATCGGGTAGGTGCATCCTAAGGAAAGAACTCTTCTCTCCTTTTCAAAGAACCTGAACTTGAAGAGTTCCTCTTTCTTTCTCTGGAGTATAAAGGTAAAAAAAGGTAAATAAAGACGCTAACCTAATTAAACACCTAAAGTGAGAGGGGAGTAATTTTGGTCTAAAATGGTTCTTTACTTGTTTCCCGTTTTCTCTTGCCTTCATTCATTTAAAATATCCAGTTTGAACTGAACCGCAAGGACTAATTTAAACGCTGAGGATTGCTTTTCCGTGGTTTATATACTGCCCTTTTACAATTGATCCCAGATTTAATTTGAGGCTTCCAGACAATGTTGTCATGCAAATGAAGAATCGTGATAATGACTATGACTCAAGGATTTGTCCAGTTACTAGAACACCACCACAAGAAGCTCAAAATGACCAAATGGTCAGGAGCATCCATCTGGCTACCAGATCTTCTGCCTTCATGCATGGAGCAGTGTGGTCTTTCTTCAGAAGAGAATTTGGCTCTTTATTTTGGATATTTATATGTCTCTACCAGAAAATATATTTTAAGAAAAGTGTTGGAAAAGGTGAGAATACATGTTTTTCCTGAGATGATGTTCTCTTATTTTCTATCATCTGTTTAATGCTGGATCACCCATGGTCCCTTCAAAGTCAATGCAGAAGAACAAAACCATCTACAAAAAAGCCCACAAAACTGCATGTCCATGTTCTCTACCTTGTATTTGCAGGATTAAAATGTTTAATCAACTTCTTATTTTCTCTCCCTACATTTAAGGTAGGATAAAACCTCTTTTTAATTAGATATCTCACCTCTGTCTTTATTTTAATGTATGTCTTCAAGTTAGTTAAAAGGATGAAGTGACTTGATAATTGTACTTTACCTCATTTTAATTTATTGTCACTTCATGATATTTTATTTGTGGGTTTTAATTGTTCTGTCTTTTTTGTGATACACCTTGATCATCAGTAGAGGCTAGGCACCACAGAAATGAAATTTATTCTTATTAATACCTATTCTTGCACACTACAGTGGCACTGCATGGGCTGTAGGAGATGGTGGCAAAGAAAATTAATCTTCAAGAAGATATCACAGCAAGAATGAGAAGGATTAAAACATTGTGTGGGATTCTGCTCACCTAACACATCCACTGACCTTGCACCTATATCTCAGTCACTGCTGCAGACTTGGTTTTGAGTTAATGCACTGGTTTTCTTTCTAGTTAATGGAAATGTGTGGGTGATTTTGACATCTCCGAATACCTGCCCTTCAAATATAAAGCACCCTAGAAACCTTTATAGTTTTCTGCCTCTTCCTGTTGGGTAAAGTCTCACGACATGCTGCATTGTTCTGCACTTCAGCTGCAACAGACCAGAATAGGTATTTGGCCTAAAAGTGAGCTTTCTGTTACCCATCTCCTCCACATCCCCACTGGTCAGAGAAAGTACTCTGTCCATGGACAAGTCCAGCTGGTGAATGGCAGCAGCCCTTAAGCGCTGTAGAACTGGAAAGGCTACTTCAGCATCATCTAAACTACAAATAAATGTTCACTGTCTACAGTGGTAAAATAAACAATGCTAAGATGCACTAAGAGATTACAGCATAATAAGAGACAGAAAAGACTTCATTATTAGCTTAGATGAGGAACTTGACAGAATGAAGAAAACAGTGCATATTGTAGATAAGATATATTCTGGCATCAACCTTTCTCATCGTATTACGTCCAGTGAAGCTGACAGACAAGGTTCTTAAATCTGTTTACAGGAAGTATTATTTTATACTCCATAAGATTAAGTTTTGTAATTTGCTTCCAAAATCTATCATGGAAGGAAAATCCTAATGAAAGGAAAGGTAAATGGATGTTTGTACAAATCATAAAAACACCTACAATGACATTAGATGGAAGCCCACACAATACTTGGTCATTACTTACTTGTTCTGTGCCGTTACATAGGCTTTGTGTCTGTCTCAGTGGTCTTCCCTATCACAAAAGTTAGTTATATTACTGTTAATATTTCCATTAATTGAATACATTATTTTACCTGTATCTAAATTTCTTCTATATCTGCTTTAAGTTTTTGGTGAAATTATATCTCTTCAGGTTGCTGGGCATCAGGTAATATTAATTGGAAAAGATTAGGAATTACTATTGAAGTTATAAAAATTACTCAAGAAAGGATATTTTTGTTTTACTATGGTGCTCAGTCATTCTCTGGGACAGGTTGAAGACAGAAATGCAGCAGCACTATTGTGAACTTACTTTGAATTCCATACGCTCAACCTTTCAGCACTGAAAACAATAAGAAAGTTTTCCAAAGACCTTACAGGAGAATATGATCATGTCGTGTAAATGCTGTATATGTTCACTATTCATAAAGCACAAATTGAAACACTTGAATGAACCTTAAAGCTTAATTAAATTTTAGCTGAGTGGTAAAACTGTCTTTGAAAAAATTAAAGGTAAATTTTTGAAAAGTGGCAATAAAGAGTCAGAAATAAATTTGTTTTCTTTGAGTTTTTCCAGAACAATCATCTTTCAGAGCACTAATTAATTCTTCCATGGGACTGAAATATGAGATTTAAACTTCATCTAGTAACAAATATCAGCTATAAACTTGCCAAATATTTCTATTCTGAAGATCACATGCACTACTGAGAACAGCTTCTCATTTAATTGATGCTTCTGATGGTTTCAAGCTATGCTTATGTTCATGCTAACTTTTACAACCACTTCCCTTACCAAAAAAGGAGAAAGGGGGGAAAATCAGTTACTGATTATTGTTTTATTTTATTTCTTCAGGGAATGCAAACTGCTCGTTCTGATTAGCCCAGTATCTTAACCCACTTTCTCTGCTTTAGCGGTAGTCTCTTTCTTGGCTGACTAGCACAGTTAAACCCTTTAGCAAGTGCTTCCTTACTGCTACTCTGAGCCTCAGCAATAGCTTCTGTGTAGCTGACAGGAGCAGGAAATGATGACAGTATTTTAATGCTTTATGTTAATAGGACAAACAACATGCTCATCTTCAAAGCGCTATTAGATTAACCCTAGTGTAGCAGCTTCAATAAGATATATTAATGTCTTTGCATGACCAGCTGTACCTAGTAAATACTAAGTTATCTCCATTTTTTTCCATTTCCACCCAGATGAATTTTGATTGGTATACAGACAGAAATCAGATGTGAAAATAAATGATGCCCAATATTATTTTTCCCCACAAAAATTAGATGATAATTAAAAATAAATAGATCAATTGAAGTAGTAATTAAACCTCAGACCCAGGAAGCCTCACATGTACAGAGATCATTTTGGGTTCTTTGGCAATGCCATGCATAGGAGGTTTTCCAGAATTGTGCTCTAGCTGCAAAATATACATTAAGAAGTCCCATTAGTAATGTCTATGTGAGCTTCAGCTGGTGTAAGTAGTGAGGATGGCAGTAAATTCTTTTCCACTGGTTTACATCAGCAAAGAGTCTGACCTGATGGGCTTCAAAGTCTTTGTGAAAACAACTTCCACTAAAAAGTTCTGCTGTGATACAGTTTTTGTGTACTTCAACGCTAGAATAATTTCACCAAGGTTTAACATTACTTATTAGCCACTAAGTTTCTAGCCTAAATGAATCAGGGTGTCTGATTAGAACCCGGCCTAATACAGTGTTTGGTCATATAGGTATGCAGAATAAACTAGGCTTTAATCTCGGTCAATAGAGAGATAGGCACCATTTGTCTCTGTGTATATTAAAATGGAATATATCGTTTTATAAAAATATCTATTTCCTAACCTCTACTGAATTTGGAGTATTACACCAAAAGTCTAATTTTTGATGCCTCAAATTATATTATGTGAATTCTGTAAACATGGCAAAATACTAATGCCATACAGTGTACATATGTAGTACTTTGTATGACAGATGAATCTACATATACTTAACCACTGATGTGTACATGCTGTTAAGTACATTGCTGAAGGCTGATATTCAGTAGATTGCAAGGCAGTTGCTAGAGTAATTGGAAATATATTCAGGAAGGGACAATATTTATGCACGTTCCAATATCTGAATAACAAATCTGTTATTTTGGTATTATTTTTATTTCTTTTGATCCTTGTATTCAAACTACTGAGAAACCAATCCCTATAGATTAATGTTTTTATCTGTGTGCCTAGATTGGCACCCAAATACTGAGTTGTTGAAAATCATTATTTGCACATTTCAAACTATCTCCAGTCTATTCTTACATCACTGTTACCTCTTCAGAGGTCTCTTCCGGCACAAAATCAGCATTTCCACAGACGGACAATGAAATTTATGTCCTGTAAAAGTTGCTTTTTATTAAAGAGCAACAGTACATTATGTGCCAGGCAGCACCAGGAAGTCCCAGCCTGGCCTCAGCAGTAGACAGGAACTGGACTCAGGAATGCACGGATGGGAATCTGAATAAGGATCGCAGGCAGGACAACAAGCAGGGTCCTCTTCAGAAGCTGGCCATGGATGAAGAGTGCCGAGTTTCAGCATCTGTGAAAGGATGGGAACAACTCTCACACATATTGATACGATGCACAGTTGAATTCTTTATTCTCCCGCTTGTGCGGTTATATGCATTTTCCATATCTGTATACGTAATTACGCTTATTCGGATAGGCTACAGACATAAATCACACGCTGTTCACACGCCCCACATTCCCTTATGATCGGTAACTGTGCACTAACGCCAATAGCAACAGACTGCCTCCACGTCCTTGAACACATCTTGTTTTTGCTAACCCACACCATGTGCACTATCAGAACTTTCTCGATGGCTATTCTTAGCTGTCTTTTCCAGCAGCCTGTTCAGTTACGCTGTTTT
>Ga0065711_1003770_pt1 | contig 26456 bp, 18 predicted proteins | sample Hoacrofraction12_FD_59098 | JGI IMG/M metagenome (GOLD analysis project Ga0065711, IMG submission 59098) | Hoatzin crop microbial communities from Cojedes, Venezuela - Epithelial fraction 12 v2 (version 2) | ecosystem: Host-associated > Birds > Digestive system > Esophagus > Crop | place... | reverse complement strand
ATACATAAGCCTATGGGACCTGATGAGATGCATCCCAGAGTCCGGAGGAATTTGCCTGATGTAGTTGCCAAGCCACTCTCCATGATATTGGAAAGGTCACGGCAGTCAGGTGAAGTCCCTGGTGACTGGATTTGTGCCCATTTTTAAAAAGGGTGGAAAGGAGTACCCTGGGAATTACTGACTTGTCAGCCTCACCTCTTTGCCTGGGAAGATCAGGGAACAGATGCTTCTAGAAGCTATGCTAAAGCCCATGGAGGACAGGGAGGTGATTCGAGACAGCCAGCATGGCTTCACCAAGGGCAAGTCCTGCCTGACCAATCTAGTAGCTTTCTATGACGGAGTGACTACATCCGTGGATGAGGGAAGAGCTATGGACTTCTGTAAAGCCTTCAACACAGTCCCTCACAACGTCCTTCTCTCTAAATTGGAGAAATATGGTTTCGATGGGTGGACTGTGGTGGATAAGGAATTGTTTTGATGATGGCATCCAGAGGGTAGTGGTCAACAGCTAGATGACCAAATGGAGATAGGTGACAAGTGGTGTCCCTCAGGGGTCTGTACTGGGACCGGTGCTGTTTAACATTTTCATCAATGACGTAGACAGCGAGATCGAGTGCACCGTCAGCAAGTTTGCAGATGACACCGAGTGGTGCAGCTGAGACACCAGAAGGACAGGATGCCATCCAGAGGGACCTGGACAAGCTGGAGAAGTGGGTCTGTGTGAAACTCACAAGGTTCAATAAGGCCAAGTGCGAAGTCCTGCGCCTGGTTCGGGGCAATCCTCAGTATCAATACAGGCTAGGAGATGAAGGGATTGAAAGCACCCCTGCTGAGAAGGACTTGGGGGTGCTGATATACGACAAGCTGGAGATGAGCCACCAATGTGTGCTCGTAGCCCAGAAGGCCAACTGTATCCTGGGCTGCATCAAGAGAAGTGTAGCCAGCAGGTCGAGGGAGGGGATTCTGCCTTTCTACTGTGCTCTGGTGAGAGCCCATCCGGATTCCTGTGTCCAGCTCTGGAGCCCTCAGCACAGGAAGGACATGGAGCTGTTGGAGCAGGTGCAGATGGGGGCCACAAAGATGATCAGAGGGCTGGAACACCTCTCCTACAAGGTCAGGCTGAGAGAGTTGGGGCTGTTCAGCCTGGAGAAGAGCAGCCTTCCAGTACCTGAAGGGGGCCTATAGGAAAGATGAGGAAAATATTTTCAGCAGGGCTTGTTGTGACAGTACAAGGAGTAATGATTTTAAACTGAAAGAGGGTAGATTTAGGCTGCATATAAGGAATAAATTCTTTGCCATGAGGGTGGTGAAACACTGCAGCAGATTGCCCAGAGCAGTAGTGGAGGTATCATCCCTGGAAACATTCAAGGTCAGGCTGGACAGGACTCTGAGCAACCTGGTCTGGTTGAAGATATCCCTGCTCTCTGCAGGGGGGTTGGACTAGATGACCTTTAAAGGTCCCTTCCAACCCAAAGCATTCTAGAATTCTATGATTCTATGATTTGGGGATGTGAAATTCCCAAGCATGAACTAGGCTTCTAGGCATGCTGCTGCAACAGACTACAAAGCTGGTCTTGAGGATGGCCTCAGAAGGACCCTTAAAAGGCAATATAAATACAGCCCCCGAGCTAGCTGTTCCTGAGCAGTTGCATATCTGCCTAATTGCTTGCAAAACTGAGAGCTCTTCTGGAATTTGTGAGTACAAACTGCATTTTTTTTTTTTTTAATAAAAAAGATGTAATTATTTTATGAATAGGCTTCATAGCACAAAAAAGAATCTGGGATGCAAAAGATTTCAATGATAAAATTAATCTGAAGAAACTTTTCTGAAAAATTATTCAAGATGGATTCTTAAATCCATCTGCAGATCTGAACAGCAGAAATTTTGCAGTTCAACAGAACAGCTAAAATCCATCTATGTGATATATACATATTTTCTAGTATTTATAAAACCTTATCAGAAGTCTTCCACTGTAAAATAAAAATAAAATTAATGGCCTATAAAAACCTTTATTTACAATGAAATGAAAGAGTTATGAGTTTTCTTAATTCCAGTGTGTACCATTTTGAACAACCATTGAGAAAGGATATGAATGTACCAAAATTTTAATAGCTATTTTTCTAAGAGGATTGAAGGGAGTTAAAATGTACAGGGCAGAGGTGGCACTGAATCGGAAGATTGCCTTCCCTTTATTCAATACTATAAAGGTCTGAAAAAGAGAAAGAAAAGACATTTTATAAGCATGTATTCACTGTAGATGCTATTTTTAAAACTGCTCCTAGTCACCAGTCACCAAGACTGTAATTTTTTGAATAGCTAAAACACAAAAACCATTACTTATTTTTTAAATAGAACTTATTTCCAGTACTTACCTTATGTACCTGACGCATGAAAATATAATTTTAAATATAGAACATTCAATCCATTAATGATTTTATACTCCTTCTTAAGTAAACAACCTCAGTATAGTAATATGATACATTTACATGATGGGTTTCTTGTAAAAAAAGGTGCAGAAATGATTAACCAAGATTATAATCTTATTTCTGCTTTCTCATAGAAAACTCTCTCTTCCTGTTTGAAATATCATAAGCAGGGAAACCTTACCTGTGGATGTTAATAATGTGTTAGTAAGAGAAATCTGTATAGAAAATGATTTAATAGACTGCCTGTTTGTTCGTATTTTTTATTCTAGTCTCTTTCTTGGTCTTTGTGCGAAGGAGAGATGGAAATAGCAGTAACATGTATAACCACAATTAGGCAGGACTGGGGACTGTGGGCATCTGAATACACCTTACCGGAGAAGAGCAAGTGACACATCCCTGATGACCTCCCTCCACTACTGTGGTTTGCAGGTGTGAAACGTTCCCAGAACATATAGAACTTGTTAAATTTGAATTTTAACAGCTAAAGAGTCTATCAAATTTAGAGAAACTTAAAGGCATGCAAGCCTTACTTCAGAGAACTGTAGAAGATTCTGAAGGCTGAAAACTTGTCTATTTTTCTCATATAAATCCATGAGCCAAATATAAATGGTATGAGAACAAACCCTACAAACATTGCTTTGCTTCCACTGTAGCCCATCGTGGCTGGAACAGTATTAACACTACAGCATGGAAAATATGGACTGTCAGGTTTCTTTATGGCACTAAGGTGCTCTTCAGCTGCAAGATCAATCAAAAAAAGAATGAAAAACACTGCAGAAGGAAGGCTTAATATCTCAGAAGAAAGCTGCATGCAGTGGAAGGCGTGATGCAAGGATTATAGCCTAAATTCAAACCGAATTAGAGGTATAGCAGAATCTGCTCAAGAGAAATGTCAAAAATTGCTCTTTTCTGTTTATTCAGAGTTGTGTATTTTGTAAATAGTCTATGACAAATCCTCCTTGGTTTTCATTACGTTGCTGATGAAGTGAGCTGTAAGCTAGAATGCCAGTGGAAGTGTGGGAAAGGGAATGTTGGTCTCTTTTGGTGTCCTGCCATCAAGCATTGCTTCAAGACTGTAAGCAAGTGCACTACAAGGCTATTTCTGGGAAGGCTGTCAGACAGAGAAAATATGACAAAGAGGTTCAAGAAGGACAATTCTTCAGTCTGCTTAGATTTGGGAAACTTGTTATGTATAGACCATGAAGTAGAGAAGCAAATCTCTAGGATCATCCAGGAGGTGGAGAGGGAGGTGGAAAAGGGCATTTCCACCTGTCTGTGACAGACACTGAGTACTGCAGGCAGTGGAGAAGCTGGGATTAAGCCCTCAGGAAAAGCTGTCCCAGTCCCAACTCAGTTGCCGGCTTCTTCCCTGAGCTGTCTCTCTCCATCGTAGCTCTACACAGCACACCTTGCTATACAGGGCAAACCCCTTAAGCGTAAGGGACATTGATAGCGAGACTTTACATTATCTTGAGTACAAACTCGAGATGTATAGGAATGGTATAAGATATGCATTTGATTTCCTTGCTTATGCACAGAAATGGAGAAACTGCATATGAAACTAAGGACAGTGGGATAAAGCCTGAGCTAATGTTTCCAAATTACACTTCCACTTACGGATTACAGATAACAATGACCTTTGAAGCGTAACTGCAGATCACCTGACCTTAAATGAAGTTTTCATTTTAAATACTGAAGCAACTAAGCAGATAAATGATTTCTTGGCACAATGTTTTAAAGCTTCACACACCAAGGGGAAAGGTGTGTCCCTTCCCAGATCTGTCCCTGGCCCCCACGACTCACAGCTCAGAAGCCTCCAGCTTGCCCTTTTGGCTTTCGTAGCTATGAGGTAGTTGACAAAATACATTAAAAATCACACTACCTACTAACTTTGTATCTAAGACTATACCACCTACATTTAGTCAACCTACATTTAAAAAAAAAAAAATCTTTGAACACAAGCATATTAAACATACATCTTTTCTAACATGCCTTATGGAAAATAACAGCATGCTGGCACAGCTCCAGTTTGAGTTGGAAGCTGCTGCTATTTTAGCTGTTCTACTTTCTGCTGCCCTGCATAAGCAGAACCAACAAGACGTAAATTCCCTACCTCAGTTTTAAATTTTCACTCAAAGCACCTTTGTGACAGGAGCCTTCAGAATAACTGTGTTAGTCCTCTGACTTCTAACCTTAAACAAGAACTAAAGTTGTATCTCATCTCTCAAGAAAAATACTCACTAAAAAAAAAAAAGTACAGATAACAGCTAATATCCAACCCCTGTGCGTGCTTCCCTTCCTGGTAAACCTGCTATATCTTGCTGCAATCTCAACCTAGATGCAAGCCAATGTGTAGGCAGTGTGGATGAACACAAAGTATTGTACCCAAAGCTGTCAGGACAAAGTAGACATACAGTGAGAAAAGCTAAATAAATGCTAAACAAACTATAAGATTAATATTTGTATATGAAGGATTATGTATACTTTGGGGGGTTTAGGATTTATAAAGTGTTTAATAATTTTATAAAGGCAGGCAACCTGCTCACACTCAAAGTATTTGCGTGTGAATATAAATTCAAAGAAATTGCTAAAGAGAAGTGCGTGATTTGCCACTTTTGTATCTGTAACCTGGATCCCGGTTCTGTAACTTTTGCTGTATTTGACATAAATCTAGAAACTGCGTTCTTATGAGGGCCAAGAAGGAGTCTCCAAGAACCTCTTGCGACAAAGAGTTTCCAAAACCTTATTTCTCCTCTCTTTCTTCCCAGTTAGCTTTAAACATGGTTTCTGGAAGGCTACATTTAGCAGGCTGACTGCTACTGCATTGCATTTCCACTTCCTACAGTTAAATAAGCACCATCTAAAGCCTCAAAAGACCTTATGAAAGGCAAGAGGTGATATACTGTTGAGCTGGGTCCTTAGCTTCTTGGGAAAATCCCTAGGGGCAGCTAGAAGAAGAGACTCATGGCATTTCTTGGTTTTGTGGTTTTCCTTTGACATAATGTTTTCTAGCAAGACCTTAATTTTTTGCTTCGCTAGATCTTTTCACTTAAAAACTCCTTCACCTACAGCTAAGAACAATATCTAAAATCACTGCTGCGTTCACCTTTTCTGATGTAATGAAGTTAAGTAAAGCAGTTTTACAGAATCTTTTTGTTTCTGCAGCCCAAGACAAGTCTGGGAATCCCAGGAGCCAGTGGTTTGATCAGATTAGGGACTGATACTACCAAGTGCCAGGACAAAAGGAGGCACCTTTTCTGACAGATGTCATTCAATATCCTTCTGGCAAGAGGCAGGGAATGGAGTGGCAATCAACAATGTGACATGTACATTATAGCAGGAGGAAAGTGAAGCAAGATACATTTAATTTCAACTATTCTTTCCCTCCTCTTTAATGTAGCAGCCTAACTTCAAAAGCAAATAGCCAGCCCTTGAAGTATGAAACCAAGTGGACCAGATTTTGATGCATGCCTGCAGGTCAGGATCTTAGGGGGTTTCAGCTGATCCTTTCTCTACAGGTAGTGATGCGAACCTCCTTGATCCTTTGTGATGGCAGCTTGAGCATGAACAGGCAGTCACTATTATACTGGGAACACACAGATTTGCACTTACATGGAAGTGGAAAGCAAAAAATAGGTAAAGTCCAAGTTCATTTTTACTCCATTTTAGATAAAAAAAAAAAAAAAAATAGCATTGCAACCATTTAGGATGCTAAACTTCACAGTTCTAAAAAACAGCATTACTGACCACCACAGCCAGCAGCATTTCATGATAATAAAATCATAAGAATATAAGAACTGGTATTGTATTATATTATAATAAAAAAATTATGTTCCAAGAATACAGTTGCTGACATTCAGGCTGTGATACACTGTAAATCAATAATACTATCAGGTGTGTAATAGGCTGTTCTGTTGTCAAACAGCTGTTGTAAATTTTTTCCTTTTCCTTTCAACTTCAGATTAACATTGAATATAAATATGTCCTCTTTGGCTGCAGGTTTTGCATAGAAGCACAGTTACAAAACCATAAAACTAGCACATCTATCTGTTTTTGTTTCTCTTAACAAGTTTTCCCATTTTTAACTTTTCATCTCAGGGCTACCTTATCCACAAATTAAGGTTCTCACACCAGCTCAACACATTTGTTTATTCCTGTCTTATTCTGTTTTAAACTGTACTGAATCATGGCATGCACAAACTTATTGCTTAGGAAAAAAGTCCCAAAGATGAAATGTAAAACACTCTAGATGATGTTTCAACATACAATGCATACAAAAATACAGTGAACTTGTTCAATCTTGCTACAAAAATAGGAAAAAAAACCCATCAGCAAATGGGATGCAATACTTGCATATGGGGTAAATGATGGATGATTTCACTCATGACCCAAATTTAGAATGAAAAAGATATTCCTAAAATTCTTGTACAGGTTTCCTGAACAAACACTGTGATCATCTTCATTAGTACCATTTGATCAGTGCTGTAGATAAGCATTTCTATACCCTAATTGAAAGTTTGGAAGCCAAACTTATATAGCGTCTGTTGATAGATCAGATATGGTTTATGCAGAGATCTTAATAAAGGTCTGAAGCAACAGTGGCATCTGCTAATCCATATCCACACACTTGTCCTAACCTTTTCTTGCAAGTATTTTCCTTCATTCTAGGGTTTGTCATTAGATCCATGTCATTTCAGATAGATGCTTCCCCAGGCAGAAATATTAAATCTCTAACCATCATGCAGCAGTTGTCAGACCGTTACACTGGGAGAGGGTGTGCTGATTGACTCCTTGGCTTTACAAGGTGGAATTAGGAGAGGGATAAAGAGAAAGCTGAAATGTTGAACGATACAGAGGTAAATGCATAGAGCATTAAGAAGGACTTGGGGGTACTGGTGCATGAAAATCTGGACATGAGTCGACAATGTGCGCTCGCAGCCCAGAAGGCCAACTGTATCCTGGGCTGCATCAAAAGCAGCGTGGCCAGCAAGTCAAGGGAGGTGATTCTGCCCCTCTGCTCCACTCTGATGACCCACCACCTGGAGTCCTGCACAGAAAAGACATGGAGCTGTTGGAGCAGGTCCAGAGGAGAGCCACAAAAATGATCAGATGGATGGAACATCTCTCCTATGAGGAAAGGCTGAGGGAGTTGGGGCTGTTCAGCCTCGAGAAGAGCAGGCTCTGGGGAGACATTATTGTGGCCTTTGAGTACTTAAAGGGTGCTGAGAAGAAAGATGGGGACAAACTTTTTAGCAGGGCCTGTTGCGACGGGACAAGGAGTAATGGTTTTAAACTGAAAGAGAGTAGATTTAGACTAGGTACAAGGAAGAAATTTTTTAGGAGGTTGGTGAGGCACTGGCACAGGTTGCCCAGGGAGGTGGTAGATACCCCATCCCTGGAAACATTCAAGGTCAAGCTGGATGGTGCTCTGAGCAACCTGGTCTAGTTGAAGATATCCCTGCTTGTTGCAGGGGGGTTGGACTAGATGACCTTTAAAGGTCCCTTCCAACCCAAAGCATTCTATAATTCTATGATTAAGAGTCATTCACATCTTCCTGGAGATGTTCACCTCTGCTTCAGGATTTTCTCAAGCTATTTCTCCTTGCAAGACTTGCAGGAGCATCAGCTACTACCAATACTCTCAAAAGACAAGTGAAGCAAGATAAAAGTCTCTCCAGAATTCACACAGAGCTAGATAACAAAATCTAGGAATTAGATATTTTAAATTCAAATTACTGATGTAAAATCAAAAAAGATGTTGGAATTTCTGTTAGGAAAGTCTATTTTCCTCCTACTGAAGAAAGGAAAAAATGGAGAGAATTGTAATGTGTGAGAAATACTTGTCTGGTCTTTGACTGACAGGGCTGTTTCTACTCCTGTCCTGTAGAAGATTAAAGCATGTTCATAGAGAGGATGTGTGGACTTCAGCACAAAGAAGAGAATCCCGGTGGGTACATGACTTGCCCTTAAAAGTTATTTAGTGTGCAAATAAAAAGATTCTTCCTTTCAAATAGTACAAAACTGAAGAAGTTCAGCTGGTTTCACTCCAATTCTTGCAACCCTATCATCAAACCTGGCTGACACAGTAAGTGCTCAGCTCCATCTGCAAAGGGACTGAAAGGGCCTTCCATTTCTAAGGGCTCCAGAAGCATACCTGTAGGTCATGCCTAGCATGTATTTGTTATCACTGTAAGACATTCAAGACAGACTGATTTGACTATAAAGGTCCAGGATGAGCTGTGGACAGGTAGGGATATAGTTGTATGGGATTTTTGTATCATAAACAGTCACAATTAGTACAGAACTCTATAAGGCCTGCTTTTACAGAAATGCATCTTTTATCTTTGTAAAAGTAGAACTGCAGTTTAAAGATAAATCTTCATACACCATGAATGGCAGATAAAGGCTTTTTCAGAGGCATCGTATAATAAAGATAAGAATATTTTTCTTTCACATGGTATTTTCTGTCTTGTCAAAATAGGACTCAAAAATCACACGAAATTTGGCAAGCTAGGACACTTATAGCACAGCACTTTGTGAAAATCAGAATAACTCCTGCCTTGATATGTATAGAGTTTTCATAATTACAGTATCTAGTAACTAAAGTATCACCCAAGCTAGCTATCACTATAAACCATGAACCTTTTCTGCTGTGTATGGGCTGTGCAACAGAATTCCAGCACTGTTCAAAGCCAGTTCCACCAGAAAGTTTTAAATCATTTTTACAATCTCTTTACAACATTTTCTGCTGTTTCTCTATTGATTCCATAAATTCCCTAAGAATTTGCTATCAAAGAAGATTTCTGAGAACAAATTGTGTTAAGCATATGTTCATGATGTCAGTTTTAAATGTGAGGAAACTTGGAGAAAACGTGATGTGTCAGTGTACTCATTTTCAATATATCTTCACTTTTTAAAAGTTTGCAAAGTTATTGCATCTATGATGTATACACACATTTGTATAGGTATTATATATTGCTTATAATCAAAAGACAACATACTATGCTTTAGCTTTGATATGAATGTTCCTTTGATATAAATTAAATTATACAAAAGGAATAAATTTTGATGAAAAGGATGAAAGGTTAATAACCATTAACGATGATGGATTCTGTCCTGTACCATACAGGACAGTGGGCACTTTGCAAATTATTTAGATAGCAGTGAATAGAAGTCTAGATTTTCATACTATTTATTTATACCCTGCTACATCCATTGAATAACCGTATTATACAATCAGCCATAATACTACATTTATTTCCAATTTGATTAATTTAATGTTAAAAATAGTATTGCTATAAAGTTCCTCTTTGTGTAAAGTAGGACGACTGGTGTGCCAGGGGCACATGAGGGTAAAGGTGGTCTAAAAACATACATTAGTTAAATCAACTTCTTGTAACTACATGATATTAAAAATTTATTTACTAACTTTCTGGAGGGTAAAATGGACATGTATCACTGGCATCAAACATTTTCTGCTATTGTTGTACCTAGTCCTTCTAGGAATGCTCAACTGTTTCCACATTGTTAGAATGACAATTGCTACATGGCTGCCAATTAAGAGACTGAAGTAACAAGCTATATTACCCATTTCATGAAAATGAAATTAACATGATAAAGCACTGGCATATGAACAGGATTGATATTAGACTCACTTTTTTATTGATGTAATATGGGTCCATGTCTTCCAAGGGCTCAGACACCATTCCCGGAGGTATGTCACCATATATAAACGGCAGTGTTTTTCCTGCCTCCAAATCACTGTTTGGCTTTGGCCCACTTTCATCATCATTGTCTTTACGATCTTGTTTAGGATTCTTAGCTTTTTCTGCGGCAATGCGTTGTTCAATAGCTGCAAGAGACTCTCTAGTGAAGTACTGGAAGCTGTCTGGTCCTGGTGGTACAAGCACTGACTGCTCCATCTTTTCATCCTGCACATTTTAATTACAATTTATTCTTCTGCATAGGAAAATACTAAAAGAAAACAGAAAATAAATTCAAAGAAACATGTCATAATCATCCAGTAATAACGATATAACATTTATTTTTAAATGCTTTTGTTTATGCTATGTTGGAAAGATCAAATGACAATGCAATATTGAAAATTATGTAAAGAAAAATAAAATAAGCAGGTGATTTGACCTTTGTAAGAGGCACTTGTGTGGTTCTTATGCTAGCAATACAAACTGCAATAATAACTCTAGGACTATAATGATCTTTTACTCCAAATAAGCAAAATCATGATACTTCAGATCAATCAGATACATTCTTTCCTCATAACTCTAATTATCTTAAAATTACCTCACACTCCTCTAGAATCAATCAGGATTATATCTGTAACTACAAATAGCACAGTTAATCATACCTAATGCAGAAATTTCCACCAAGTTCAACAAGAGTATCAGAAAACAAGCATTGCAGAATCAGAATTTCCATAAAAAAAAAAAAAATCAACTCTGTGTATTATGAGGTAGTAAAGTAGTGGTTCCAAGTAAATTTTTGTATGGGTAGTTATTCTGTATAATAATAAGAACAATTCCCTATACTTATTTCAATTTAACTATTACTATATATATAATATATATATCTGGTTCTTTCTTCAATAGCTGTAATTGGATAATTCTGGAAGTATCTTAATATACATATTTATATATTGAAACTAGACAATAGACTCATTATGAGGGGGAAAAACCTACAAAACTCCTGTTAAAACTATGGATCTGGCATCTTTCATGCTGCTGAATAAGTTTCTGTTCACATCAGACATACAGATAAAATGCATATTTGGGCACACATTGGCACATATATCCCTCACGCCTGAATCTAAAGAGATATTTGCAGTCTCCACCCATTGCTGGGGTCCTTGTGAAATGATCAGTCAGCCTTTCAGGAGACTTGAGGGTCAATGCAGTTCAGTATTCACTGAAATAAGCTAGAGATATGGAATGACAGAGAAGTAAGTATAAAAGAGGTGGCTGGGGGAAAGCATTAAAACAAACAAAAAGGTGACAAACAGAGCCAGGATTTATGGAAAGAGGCTGAAAAAGATGAGGAAAACAGATCAAAAATGGAAACAAGAGGAGACTGTAAAGAAATGTAGAAAGAATTAGGGGAGAAAATGAAGAACATGAAAAGGAAAAAATAGGAAGACTGGAAGATTAGCAGTAGAAAAATGCAAATACGAAAACAAAGAAAAATACAAAAGTATGTGGAAGAACAATGCGGGGAAAGGAGCAGGAAGGGAAGCAAATATAAATAGGGTTAAACTTCTATTAAGGAAAACTCAATAAGGAGAGTAAGAAATTAGATGAGAAACAAAGGGAGAAGAAAGAAAAACATAGCTGGGAAATTAAAAAGACGGTCACTAAAATATATTAGAGCAAACCCCAAATCCTCTAGATCATTAACGCTAGAGTGAACCCAAACATTGTAATTATACATATGTATTGAGTAGAGGAATATAGTGGATAAAATAAGAAAGAGAGGTCAAAGTGCCTGTGGGCTCTAGAACCCAAATTTTCTTGATTTCTCAGAATAATTTGAAAACCATATTTCACTTGGATGCATAGAATCATCACCCTCAATCAGAAGAATGACTTCTAAAGAACCGAGGTGGCAGATTTCTCACTGAAAAAAATTTAAAGTGAGCTAACCTTCTACCAAATCACAAAGTATCGACCCATACAGACTATAGACTCACGCCAAAAACTGTTCTTTAACGCTTTCCTTTCTTTCTAATCCTGAAAGGAATTGCAATCATCCTGTTCTTTCTACATTAGGGAGAAAAAGGGTATAAGAAAGTGTACCTCAATCAACAAAGATTTAAAATCTTCTCTTCTGCCACATAGAAAGCATCCTCCAGACATCCCCCAGCTCCCCATTTCGTGGTTCTGTTTACTTCTGGGAGTTGACTGCTTGGTCTCTTAACTACTGAACAGTTATAAACTCACAGTTTGTACGCTCTGATGGTATTTCTTAAAGTTCAGTCACACCTTGTGGATGTTGGGAAAGGAGAAAAAACTCACCGCTGACCTTGCTGATCCCCAAACTGATCTGGGAAACATCTCATATTACGCCACTATTCAAATATTATGGGAGCTACAGCTGTAGGTGGATACTAATTTGCTCTGTGGGCTTCAGGGAGATACAGAGACTCAAGGCAGACAGTCAGGCTCTCTTCTCTGCTCAGCTTTCCCAAATTTGGCAAAGGAAGGAATAAAGGCCTCTTCCCTGTCCTCTGTCCTCTCCCAGCACAGGTATAATCCCCATGGGCACTAGAAAATGAGGCTACTCAGCCATGTCTGCCTTTCCCTCTCCTCCTCCCCGTGAGACCCAGAAGGCTAGTTTTCCCATTTGCCGTTTTTCCTTTGAAAGTTCCCTTCATTGTCCAAACCCCCACTGTACACAGCACTCGGTATTCCCTGCCATGGTGGCCAGTGAGGGCACAGCAAGCCAAACGAGTCCCAGCACAGTGGGAAGGAGGTGCTGGGCAGTAGCAAGGGCAATCGCCATGTTCTGAAGAGGAAGGAAACAGACAGCCGGCGAGTGGACAGCAACGATCAATTCTGAAACCCTATGGTGCTCTGTTGGGATCATCTTTTAGTGGAGCTGAGTGTCCCCAGCTGGTGTGCAGAACAGGAGGTAAGCCTGCAGGTGCACAGAAGCAAGTTACTTCATAGTCATTAGTTAGGTTGCAAAAACATCTGATTCAGCTACTGTGTTTACACATGGAGTTTAAAAACAGCAAATGCTGTGGACTTTGCTAATAATACCTGTACTTTTTCTGTAGAAAGGAACATTACATTATTTTTCTACAATTAATCCTAGAATGTTCTCAGGCCTGTCAAATGTACGTGGAGCTAGCCACATATATACTTTCAGATATGTCTAAATCCAAGTAGGCTGTACTTAAAATGTTTCAGGAGACTTTATGAAGATTAAATACTTTTTATCCTCTATTTAACAGATTAGAGGATGATATTCCAGATACATTTTCCTTTTCTTCAGGCATTTCTGTTATTATTAATCTTCAGAATTGCAAATGGAAGCCTTCCAAAAATTTCTAAGCCAATATTAAGTACATACAGAATTCCATACACTTTTAGTCCCAAATCACTTTCATCTGTCATATCACAGTGTTTAACTGAAAGGTTTGTATTTATTTTATCATAGTTGATGAATTTATTCTCACTTATCTGTGTAGGGGATGGATAACAATTGATACCAGGCCAGCTAATCAACTGATATCCTTCTGATTTCTACGAAGTGATTTAATAAATATTAATTGAATAACTACAGATTGCTTACATGATCCAAATGGACTTCTCTTTGTTTTCTTTAGCTAGCATTGGTAATTTAACAGAGGACAGAATATAAGAATACACAAAATATAGATTTCTTACCAAGTTCCTTCCTACCTTCCTGCTGGAGTGAATACGATTTTTTTTCCTTCGTCATCTCCAATTGTTTTTGAGTGACTTTCTTATGAGCAAGTATCAGTAGGCAAAATGTTTCAAATTTTGGAAAATAAGGTACTCAGAACGTTTGAGAATAGAATAATTCTGTTTCTTCTGAAATATCCCAGGCAAAATATATTCATATATACTTTGTATTGTACGCATTGTTGTAAGAGAGAATTCCAGAACATGCTCAATATACTCTGTGTGCGTGCACCATCTGTAAAGCACATGCAGAGTAATGCAGAGCACATGCTGAAGTTATTCAGCTGCATCTGTGTAACTGCACAACGCACAGCTGATCTGCCCATGCTATTAAGTCTGAAGGATCCAGAACTACACTGGGTTAGCTATGCACACAGTGACCATCTGGGCAATATACATGCAATTGGTTCAGCTCTTTGTTGGTGGATGTGATCTACTGTACATCTTGAGTAGTTGTAGATCTACAGGTACTTAGTGAATAACTCAAGCTGTCAAATATCCACAGAATTTCTTCAAATTTCTAGAGTCTTCAAATTTCACCTAAATAATTTTTCTAGGCAAAATAAAGGGACACGTTGGCAAATAGATGGAGAGATGGTGCCTTGTCTACCAATGAGTCCAAACCAGTTGCACACTAGCCTTCAAAGAAGTCAGACAATACATAATTCTCTGAAAAAGAGATAAGTTTGAATAAGAAGATTATTTCCTAACCTGATAAGCATCTGGTTTACTGTTAGCTTTCATGTTCTTCATGCCTTCATAACAAATATTGACAAGAGTTTCTGGAAAGTTTGATCAGGAGGACCTTAGCATACATGTAGAATTACAGTACTGCAAGTATCTAAACTTTAGCAAGCTAATTTCTTTATATTATCCATATGCTTATATCTAAAACTGTAACATGTTTTGATGTCTGATCTTCTGTGACAACACCCATGAAGTAAAATTTAGCTTCTATTTGCCACAGAATGTACTGAATGTTGAGATGTTGAAGTTCCATTGGACTCCATGTGCTAGAAATGTAGGAATTTGATTGTAGCAGACCAGTTCCAACAATGGTTGTGGTACAACAGGTCTGGTTCAGCTTTATACTTTCACCCACATAAACATTGTATAAAGCTTTCCGTGCTCACCTTCATATCCAAATGCTGAAATCAAACCTGATCAAACAATCTTTTTCCTGCCTCTCCCTTTATCCTTCAGATGCCCCTATTCTCAGCAATCTAACTTCTAATATTAGCCAGCATTTAATTTTACTCAATTAGCATAGCAATAGGATTGACTTAAAAAGATATAGCTTCTCAGATTTACCATATAGAAACGTGCCATATTTTCTAGAACATACTACACAGATATTCAGTTTCTTCAATGGTTAATATGCAGGTGCCGAGTGATGTGAACATACTTCTAATGTACACACAGAGGGAATAGACCAGAATGGTATTTTTTCTCTTCTGTTGGCCTAATCATGTCACACGCAGATAAACATGGCAGCCATGAACCAGAGAATATGCTCTAGAGAATAACTAGAACAAAAATTATTTACTTTTGTGGGTACAACTTTGCATACATTGAAAGTAGTGGGGAATCAATACTTACGCCTCCCGTTCGCCACTTTTTTTTCATATTCTCCAATTTCTCAAGCTGGTGAAAGGCCACCGAGACTAGATCTGTACGCTGCTACATGATGCAATTTGAGACAGTGCAGCTCTGGTTTCATGGATGTGAATGTGTGTCCAAGATGAAGTGAAAAGATGAGTGCAAAAGGGAATGCACATGAATCTTTCAGCAGATACATTGCACATTCTTTTGCACTGCCACTTGTAGAATTAATGTCTCATAGGACTCTTCATTATATATATCACAAATTATGATTTGTTACACTAGGCAACGTAAGAAATAAGTAATTTATCACCACTAATAGGAAATAAAAATGACACTACATTGAATCAAATATTAAGAAATTAGCAAATGAAACTGGACAGTTTTCACTGCCTGATCATTCTCCCTTTGAATTTCAGGAAGGCACCCTTAAATGCCTGTACAGACTGCTGTTTCCTTGTACTTCCAGCACTGTGAAACTAATTGCTAATGGAAAACTCAGGCAAGAGAATTCTGCTACAGTAAGCAGAATTTAATTTTTGCCCTTCACTTTGCCCTTGCCCTGTGACATACATTATGTTTTTGGTTTTTGCATAAATTAATAAATCAGCTTTAAAATTAAAAAATCATGCCTCTTACTATTTTGAAAAAATATTAGAGTAGTAAACAGTAGCATTAATATTTTGAAGTGTTGTAGAAGCAATGATGTAACATTGGTAACTTTATTTTTCTAAAGAGACTGACTAGGTATTAGTGAGGTTATTATCAGTGATATGCCCAGGGAGTGTCACCTGGATGATTCAAGGCACAACTAACAGACCACAGCTACTACAATTTAAAGACGAATCAGTGAATCTACATGTAAACTCGCAGAGCCCAAATCTCCATGTTATATTACTTCTCCTTTTTTAGTGCACAGTTTCTCATTATTTTTGATTTATCAACGACTCATTATGATTCTTGTCTCCAGAATACAGAATAAATATAAATTACCTTCCTGAAAGTGTGGATTTGTGAGAGGAGAGGAAGGAAGGTATGGCCAACTACTGCAGCTTTGTATGTGAGCTCTTAGCTGAGGAGGAACGCCTGTTCCTTTCTTCACAGAACCAAGCCTGTAACTGGTCTGTTTATTTTAGGGCTACTACAGGTAGCAAAGTTAGGTAGGATAGCCAAAGCAACACACTTGGCAGAAGGACAGAAGTCAGATTAGAATATTGGGACTATGCAAATATTTATGACTCCCTGTAGCTCATACATAAAACTAAATTGAATTCTCCTGGACAGCTTTATAAAGGAAACATGCATATTACCACACTGTTAATAGGATTCTCCCATATCTTTTTCCACTGTCTAATTGATGTTCCTTCTCATCATGGATAATGCAGATCTGGGCACAAGGACTTGCTTGCATTAGATTACTTGGACTTGGCTAATTATATTTATTTAATGCATATTAATTTTAAATAAAGAGTAGGTACATTAATACTGCAGACATCAAAACAGGGTATGTACATATGCACTAAGCTGTAAATGAATTATCTGAAATATTGGAAGCAACTAAATAGTACATATTAGCTCAAGTGAAAGTCTATGCTTTGCAGCTAGACATTTCCATTACCTAAGCTGATACACAAGAAAGGTTTTGGCACAGGGAACGAGTCACAGAAGGAGGGTGATGAGGGAAGAGTATGACGATTTAGGTTGTCACAGAGTTGCAAACAGCCATGGGTAGCTGTGTGATTTAGGAAGGCAGTTTAGTGCTCCAGCCTAGGCTGCCCAACAGCCCGAAAGCAGAAAAGACAGAGAGAGGAAATAGAGTTAATGTCTGTGATACCCACACGGCTGTCTAATTGCTTAGCTTACATCTCATTACATGAGTATCTATGCTAAACTCCCTCATTAGCTCCAGGGAATTCAAAGCCGCATTTTCCATCAGTCAGCAAAACTCTAACCCTGCCACGGGCAACAGACCATCTGATCTCTCTTTGCAGTGCTCTGCCATCACTATGCAGGAATGAAATCAAGTTTACCGGGATAAAAAGAAGGCCTACAAGAAAACATGAACTTGGCATCTTAATGGTAAGCTTTTGTTTGGGAAGGCAATCATGGGTTCTGATCTCTGCTCCTAGAACTATTTCTCTATTATATCTAAGCAAATCACTTGAGAAGAGTCAGTTGAAAATCGCCAGAGGTGTATTCATAGCTGAGAAGAAAAAAATTAGTAATACCTGTGGGAAAAGAGAGTTTAGTTCTAGTTTTAACTCCCAATTAACTTCTTCAATTCAGGAAGAAAATACAAGCCTCAGTTTTGAAAAACAAAACACAATAAAACAAGCCAGCCTTCCCCAAATTAAATAACTAACCAAGCAGAACCCCCATGCTGGGAAAACAAGAATGCACCCTGTGAGCTACCTGTACGAGGAACTGTTGTCCACTGTAGTCAAAACAGACTTCTGTGTAGCTGCAGCCTTTTTTCCCCCCTAATACCTAGATTCTCAGTACTATCCTTGTTTCTTGATTAGAGGATATCAGAAAACCACATGATGTGGACACAGCATATTATTAATCACTATTAGTTACATATATGTATGCATTGCTGAGATTGTTGTTCTCATTACATTTGTAAATTTAACTAATGTATCTCTAAACCAAAATATAGCTACTAGGCTTTGCTTTAGATTAAGAATAAATAGCTTGCTTCTGCTTACTGCTTTGCAAGTTTAATTCCATTAACAGCAATCAAGTCATTTCTATTTTAGAAAGCTGAAAAAAACAAAATTAGTTATGCAGTTCCACAGAAAGAAAAAAATACTTTAATGGGACAAGTCATTAAAGTCACAATGCATCTGCATTACTACTCCATCTGAGAAAATACATTTAATAGGCTAGAACTACTGGACTGCTACCAAGCTGAATGAATTCCACACTCACTGTATTCCTGCAGTGTAGCTTGTGCAGCAGAAGACTGCAGTGCAGGGCAGCAATCTTTCTGCTCTCTTTCATTTGGTCAGAGCACAGACCCCTCCTATTGGCAATCTACATTACTAATTCAAGATTAGTTTTCTTAAGCAACATCTGAAACTTTTGTTTCTATTTACCTTAGCAAACCTAATAGCACCTTTCTTTGGTTAAAAAAAGTAAACAAAGCAATGTAGGCTATGTAGTATAAATTACATAATACTACTGATTCATTTTACTTTAAGGTAAAATTGAATTTGAGACAAGATTTAAGTTCTGGTTTGGGCATATTACCACACCTGGGAAAAAAGAAATAAAAGCTGATGGAAAATAGATTGCTCCATACCCTGGAATGATGTCAAATTTGCAGCGCTAACAAACCCAAAAGCATGTCCATACTCAAAAAGTTACTAAATTATGACCTTTATGGGTTGCTTAACCACATTAACAGCATTCTGGTACTTGCTGTCTCATGTGGTCAGTGGAAGGGCCAGAAGCCTTAAAGACATAATGACAAAAGTATTTACATTTTCAAAACTTTCTGACAGTTTTAGTTATGTGCGTATTTTTCTTGCAAGCACTGATTTCACTCTTGAGGTTTTCCTTGAGCCAAGGAAGCGGATGTGGGCACAACAGGAACATATTTAACACACAAGGTAAAGGGGAAAATCAACTGTAATTAAGGAAACCGAAAGAATCACTGGTTTGCAACCAAAATGATGGACTTCTATGAAGTGCTAAAACCCCCAAAACTTGTAAATACTTTTTGTACTGCACAGGAGATCCAGACACCATATGAAAAGTAGAAGAGTTGAGTTACACCTTTCTCTAATTAAATATTATAAACAAGCTTTGATACTTTACACCCTTGCTTTCACTCACTGTGCACTCAAGGCATGTTTCAGCACATGCTGTTGCATGGTGCAGAGAGCAGGCAGTAGCAGCCCCACTGCTCTGTTTTAGGAGCAGGATATCATAAGCTAAGTCAGCGCAGTGCAGCACCCAAAGTGAGGGATCCATCTCACAAATTGCATTGAAAGGAGGTTGTGCTGAAGGAATGGGAGATGCTCAAACCACACACCAACTCTGCAGCCTAGGAAGTGCTATTTCCACTGCACAGCTTCTGCATAGCTCCTGTGTTCATCTGCAGCCATCAGCCTATCTTAGGTTTTTGGAGAGCCAGCAAATATGTGGGCTACATGTGAATAAAGTGTTTGTCAAAATAATTTGTATGCTATATGCTAATGTCATGTAACACATGTAACATGTAATAGACACCTGTAAACCCATGGCATCTTTATTGCTGTCTATGTTGGCAAGGCAACGTATCCTTTCTTACTGGCCACTTCTGATCCTGCTAAGGCAACACATCTACAGTTCTCCCCTCATGTCCCTCTGCAGTTTTGTGATTCTGAACTCACAAATAAGCAACCATGTTTACTGACAGTAAGAGCATTCTACTATTTCTTAGTAGGCTGCTTCCAAGTTAATAATAATTTGCTTATAATATGTGAGAAATGGCTTAGTACTAGAAGATTAATAATTTCTCTTTACAGTAGCATAACTAGTATCTGTTCTTGTAGATATAACTTTATTTAACTTCAAAAACTATTTCTTATATACAGATAGCTCTCAAAAATGTCTTACTATGAATTAAAAAAAAAAAATCACATCACTGCTGTAAAGAAATTTCAAAAACACAGAACTGGTCAAAAATAAACAACTCTTACCTGTTTTCTGATTAGTTTTGAACTGATTTTCAACAACATTTGAATTAACAATGTTAGTCCAGTGTAATTTCGGAAAGTCCTTGTTAAGTCGACATTCATAAGCTCACCATGTCTCAACCTTGCATCCAGGCATGGCTATACATGACAGTAGTCTTGAGACCTGACAATGCTCAAGCCCTGGCACCTTGTGCCCTAGGGGTAGTATAGTCACACACTTAATTTACTCTGTTGAATATTAGATAAAGTAATTTGCACTAACATCCATTAATTTTTGCTGCTAGTACTCAAGTAACCAAGCACAATAGAGCTAGTTTCTGTATCTCTGCCTTCTTTTGCAATTGAGGTGATGTACTCCCCATAGGTTACAGGTTGCCTTGGTAAATATCTCTGGCACATCTCCTAGGCAAAGATCACCTTGCCTACAAATAGCACCTACGGTTCAGCTGCCTTCCTAAAATCCCAGCATCAGTGCACATTCCCGTACTCACTGTGTGTTAATGGATTCATCCCAAAGCTTCATACTTCTGACACAGGCTTGCAGCTCACCACTTACAAGGGCAGAAGCTGAAGCGTGTGATTCAGAAAAGCAGCATTTGAAGCAAGGCACACAGAGACTCTGCAGAAGTCGTTGATAAATTTATGCTTTACTCTGAACAGAGATAAAACCAAAAGTAAAAATACTAAAACACTCCTCTATTACTACTGCTCTGAATTTCCTTTTAACTCTTAGCTTAATCTTTGGGGTTTGATCTGAGTCATTTAAGATGTCTCTCACACAAGAATTTTCTCAAAATAGTCGAAAAGAACATCTTGCTTTTACTTCTCCCAAGTCCTGCATTAGGAAACCACCTGGTCATTCCCATCAGCTCATCAAAATCCACCTGCTAATTTGCTGTTTAGTCATCATCCCACTTAACAGAACCAGTTTTCTTAGTCAGCTCCTGTTTACAAACACGACAGGTGTAATCCTGTGATTACATCTCGGTTGTTTTACTGAGGCAATGCTAAAACTAAGGCTAAAGGTCAGATTTGTTTTCTGCTTGCACTGTTACCCTGTGGAGCAGCCTGGAAGCTGCCTGTGGGGTGACCCAGCTGGCAAGTCCACAAAAAGAAATGCTAAAAATGAGTTAAATCTATATTACATTAAAAGCTGTGTTGAGTTCCTGTGTGGATGGGCCACAGGCATATTCACCCACCCCATCCATCCATCTCAGTCCTTGCAATTTTCCACACAGCTGATTCTGGGCAGAGGTAAGGGCATCACTGCCAGAAGATGTCTAGGGTTTTGCAAGAATCCTGAATTCAGATCAATAGTCTTGGTGAGCACTAGCCTCCACCCAGAGTTTCACATTGATACTCTGTACCTTGCAAGAGCATATTGTGTAGACATAGAACGTCTTAGCCCAGAAAGCATGAATGAAAACATAATATTATTAATTATAAGTGTTTAGGCATAAAAGAAGGAAGTATCTCAGAATAATAAAGGGTAATGCATAATTCCAGATGATCATAGTTGGATTTAGGAGACCCAACTGAACGGGGATTTGTGTATTAAAGTTTCACCACTCATTTCTCAAGATTTATTTCAGCAGGTTTTTTATTCTCACTATTTTCCTCCAGTGTTTATCTTGTTGTGAGATCTAAAAAAGTTCTATGTGATACTCACGGTATTTTCAGTTGCTTAAAGGGGAAAAAAAAATATTGAAAATTCCTAGAAGCAATGAAATAGTTTTTGCTATTAAATGGTTAACTACAAGCAGCAGCAACAGCATTTGCTGCCTCTGTCACACCCTTTGAGCAATGCCTTAGCATAAACAGCTTCAGATTTGCAAAGAAAGGCAGAGCCTGGGAATTAATATTTCTGCAGAAGCACTGGTTTGAAACCCAGTAAATGAAGACTGTTAGCCACACTGACTTTTACTTAAAAGCAAAGATTTCACGTTTTTTTTTTTTTCTTTTGAGGTGCTGATGAGTTTCCAGTCATTTCATATTTTATATTCCAACCCTACAATAAATGTTCAGGATGTTAGTTTGATTTTTGAAAATACAGAAATGTAAAGATATAATAAATAATCCACTCCAAAGTTAGAAGTGATAAAATTATAGACTATGAAATCTAGTGATATTGGGATTTGGGAGTTTTCTGGGTTTTTTAATCCTATGGTTTGTCAAGAAGAAAAATTAGAGAAATGCGGTTCTTTAAAGAAGAATATATTGTGTGCAGAGATTTTAAATGTTTAGCAGCCCAGAACATTTAATAGTTAATGGACTTAATGCTATGAAGTGTACTGACAAAACAGACAAAATGTATATTGCAGGTGACAACAAAGTTAAAAGATAGCAGAACTAACGGGAATATCATTGTGACATTTAAAAATGGAAAATCCTTAATCAGAAATTTCTGAAATATAGCTACATACTTCAATTTTGCAGCAACACACCCAGTCACTGAAATTCTGAGCCGCTTTTGATACTTTTCTAAAGACTAGATCATCTACTAAAAACAAAGTGACATCTAGTTTATCACATATAGTACTGAGCTTTGTGGTTAAAAATATAATTGTAGTGCACATTTAGTGACTATTTTGCAAAGAAACCATTCTGAAATATAGGCACAGAAATATAAAAAGAGGGTTGAGATCTGCAGTTCCTATAGATATCATTCAGTGCACATCAAATGTGCAGTTATACCATTTTAATGAAGCTAATGAAGTAATAAAATGGTTAATAATTTTAAAGGTTTCTATCTTGCATTCTGTCTTGAATTGAAACTGGTAGGTTACAAGGTCTATATCACATGGATCTCTTCATGTGAATCCACCTGTAAGATGAGAACTCAAACAAGAGAGGCAACATTGTATAATGAAGACCACAGCAAATAATGGCAGATCTGACTAATGGCAAACCAGATCTCTTTCAACCTCAGCTTTTCAGATGGGGAAATACCAGTTTACCCATTTTAAAGGATTTGTGACTGGTGATTAAAATACTTTCAGCGGTTCTTCTCATTCAAAAATGCACATCTGCCTTTTTAATCACTGAAAGGACTCTTGCATTTGTGATTGGAACTGCTTATTGCTGTTTTAAAATGTCATTTTTATTGTTGTAATAGGAGGTAAAGTGTTTTGGAATGCTTTTTCTAAATAGTAATTTTTAGTTTATAGTAGTGAGTTACAATGTCTTCTGGTGTTTTGTCATTGGGTGTCCAGGGCAATATATTAAATAGTTTGATGATAAATTATAAGATCAGTCATTGTTGTCCCATAAGTCTTTCTCCCCTAATAGCAGACCCAATGTGAAAGCCAATTCTAGCCCTACTAGATGAGAGAAAGCTTCAGCCACTCAAACTGCCAGAGTCAGGTATTGATTTACAATACACCCAGCTGAGAAACAATGCAGAGAGGCATTCCTCTGCCTGTCACTCTTCTTGTCCGATCAATGCATCTGAAGACAGAGCACCATTTCCTCCCAGACTCTGAAAGCTGAATAATGTTTCTGCAGACATCATATATACAGTCTAGATGCATTTGTATAAACAAGCTCACAGTGAGAAGCCAAAGTAGGAAACTTCATTTTTTAAAACTGTTTGTCAATGCGCTTGAGAGAGGGCACAACAATGGGAATAAGCGTGCTACATAAAGATAAGAATATCCAGTTATGAAAAGCAAGTCTTTAGTACATGAACAATGAATATTGTCAGAAAAGAGATCACTGCAATGTGTAGGTCACGGCTCTAAGCAATCGAGGGAAACATGCACAATTAAGAAGCTTAGAAATGATTGTGTTACATTGATTGTGAGGCAAGGACAAATGAGGGACTTAACATTCGTAAGTGGAAATATGAGTGAGAAATACTTGTATTAATAAATTAATAAAAGCACTATTACAAATCATGTAAATATACATATCTATCATTCAATAATGACTTATTAAAAATTTTGTAGGGTATTTATAAATTCATTATGATGGAGGTCTTCTGTCAATTATAGTGCAAATTTTTTCCCATACTTTAAGTTGTGGGACAGTAAAATGCTTTTTACATTATTACTTGTAATGTCATACAACATATAATGTCATTGGAAACAATTGCTATAAAACAGCAATTCTTAAAGTGGGAAAGGTCGAGGATAGAGGCAGGGATTTAGCCTGGGGAAAGCAATTAAAAAAAGGTATGGAAATATAATCAGATTTTATGCTTTCCCTTCTATCTTCTTACTTTTCTTGCTCAAACTTTTTTTACTCCATGAAATCTTTTCACCTTCCTGGCAAGTCCATGGGGGACTTGAACTTAACATTGTCCTTAAGTAAATGGGTCCTAGGGAGTGAGATGCAAGTGTGCTTCTTCCTTCCATGTCCACTCCAGCCTTCACAGGCAGCTGGGCTTGCTGGAAGCGGAGTGCTAGGTGGGGAGTGTTTTGGGCTGGATCGGGCTGGGTTTTCAGGTATGTGGTTGTGATGTTCAGCTTTCTGCTGGGCTTGGTGATGAGGGAGTTCTTGGTGAACTACAGGTTGACCACGGAAGTTTGGAGCAAGCCAGCAAGCAGGGAGATGTATCCAAAATATTTAAAAACCAAAAAAGGTCAAGATCAAAGCTGTTATCACTGTAAAAGACAGCTAAAGACAGATGAGAGTGTAGAGCAAGAGGCATTTTTTTCAGTAAGAACACAATGATCTGGAACATAACAGATGGCCAAAGCATGAGGTACCTTACACAGCCTGTACCCTTAGTGACTACATCCCTTAAGAAGAAAGGACTTCAGTAAAAATGTGCGATACATACAGTATCAAATCTTAAAAATGCCTGTTTTGAAATATGAGCACATAGATTTATCAGCATTAACATTAAGATTCTGTTTAATTTTACTCCTTACTTTTCTCAGGCTACATCTGTACTATATTTGACAGTGTGCAGCCAAAACCGCATTCAGTCACAAGCTGCTTCTGAGGCAATATGAACCTGTCCATATTGCCTTTTATAGGAATTCCTTCTGGGTTTGGGAGGCAGCTTGCTTGCAGATCTCCAAGTCTGCAGCAGCAGATAGCTAAGCTTTTCTAGGAAGGTGTCTCTCTTGAGTTACTTTTGTTCTTGCACCCTGAACAGCAGACAGCCAAGATGGGTTCACACTGCAGGTAAATGGGTTTATGCACCTTTGAAGATTGCCTTTTCAGAATTGCATCAGAGCTATCCAAACCACATGGACCCTGCTGAAAGCAGGCAGAATGGATGGCTGTAGCTATTTTGGTCTCCAAATTCCCTTCAGAAACATCCTATTTATCCTATATGCAGTCCAACTGACCCAAGATTTAATTGTTTCAGACTTCCTTCCATGCCTAGAAATTCAAAACACTTACACCAGCAATGGCAGAGTGATTCATCTTAGTCTACAAGTGCTTAACACAGCAGCTTGGCACAGGAAAGGCTAGCAACAAAGCCTAAGGGCTGCTGAGGTTGGTGGTGTCTCTGCCACTAGCAGTCATGATAAATCCAACTCTCACGTGTCAAATGCCTTCATCTAAGTTTTGGAGCCAGACTATGTCTAAATCTTAATGTAGTTTCCCCCTCCCTATATATATCTAAGATACAGTCTGTCATAGCCATCCACAAGGTTATTACTGTCAAACAGTCTGTTTTCCATCATGCTTGCAAAGAAACAATAAAGTTTCTTTGGCCTTATCAGAGAAAACCTGCCCATATCCAGGGTGATTTTCTAACAGTTTTTTAGGCTGTGTTATCCTGCTGTATAAATTCTCAGCAAACAGATGACTGGTTTCCTTTCACAGGGTCTTTGCAGCCTTGCTTCATTATCTCAAATTCCATTTTTTAGATGTTAATTCCATTGTTCAAATTTTTAATCTACATCAACATTGTGCTTTCGAAGAAGATTCCCAGCCACATTTAGGAAACACAAATATCTGCAAAGCTCCCTCACTATCCTCTTTTTAAACTCTTCGTTTTCAGGATATCTTTCAAAACTCTTCAGTGTTTAGGCTGCTCAGCTACTAAAACTAATCCTTCCCCTTAAAGGTCTTCTTTCTCTCTGTGCCATCTAAGCATTTTTTCCTTATACTTAGATTGAATACTTGTTGGAGCAGTGATTCCCTTTCTCTCGGTGTTTGAATAGCACATACAGACTGGGGTCTTACATTCCATATATGAAGGCCTGCCTATTATAGGCACACAAAAATATCCGTATCTATGCAAGGCAAACTGCTGTAGGTGACCCTGCTTCGGCAGGGGGGTTGGACTAGATGACCCACAGAGGTCCCTTCCAACCCCTACCATTCTGTGATTCTGTGA
>Ga0065711_1032901_pt1 | contig 26457 bp, 8 predicted proteins | sample Hoacrofraction12_FD_59098 | JGI IMG/M metagenome (GOLD analysis project Ga0065711, IMG submission 59098) | Hoatzin crop microbial communities from Cojedes, Venezuela - Epithelial fraction 12 v2 (version 2) | ecosystem: Host-associated > Birds > Digestive system > Esophagus > Crop | place... | reverse complement strand
ATTCTGTGATTCTGTGAGGTGCTGGAGTGTGTCCAGAGAAGGGCAATGAGGGTGGTGAGGGGTCTAGAGCTGAAGTTTTATGAGAAGCAGCTGAGGGAACTGGGGATTTTTAGCCTGGAGAAGAGGAGGCTGAGGGGAGACCTTATCATTCTCTACAGCTACCTGAAAGGAGTGGCTGTTGGTCTCTTCTCCCAACTGACTGGTGATAGGATGAGAGGCAATGGCCTCAAGTTGCGTCAGGGGAGGTTTAGATCCAATATTAGGAAAACTTTATTTACTGAAAGAGTGGTCAGGCATTGAAATAGGCTGCCTAGGGAAGTGGTGGAGTCACCATCCCTGGAGGTGTTCAGAAAACGTGTAGATGTAGCCGTTTGGGATATTTAGCAGGCTCGCTGGTGTTGGGTTGACAGTTGGACTTCATGATATTAGAGGTCTTTTCCAACTTTGATAATTCTATAATTTTATGATGATCTTCTGTCTAGCCTTCAACATTCAGGGCTCTGTTATTACCTGGAAGTATAAGCCCAAATGATATTTGACAGTTAAGGACTAAAAGGAAATATGGAACCAGCCTTATTTGGTTAAATAAACATGAGCTCAAAAATCCTAAAATACAACATGCTGCACGACATTGCCTTTCAGGTCATGTAGTTCATAATTGTTGCAAGTCAGATGTGAGCAGGAAAAATGTGTACCTATCACCAGGCTGAAGCTGAACCATATGATACTTGAATATGAATTCCATTTATGCAGGGAGAGGGAGAAGATAAAATGGGGATTTATGCTTCCTGCAGAGTCACAACAGAGTTCAGTATTCCAGAAGATCAGATGCAAGAAAGATTAACCTAACTTTGAGGAGACAATAGATAATTCTCTATAAAAAACATGCAACATTAGATATGAACCTAAACTAACCTTTGTGTTCAGAGCAAGCAGGTTTAAACAATTACAAGGAAAGCAGTCACACTTTGTAGTCAGCGTCACTCTTCCAAATCTTTGTCACCATCAGAGGGCTCAGCAGGATTAGCAGAACTGACTTTTTGTTCACAGCTGTCACACCAACTCAGCATCCCAGCAGGTATGGATTTTATTTTCACCTAGAAATGCTTAAAGTACTCTGATATTCATGCACATATAACAGTTCTTGCTGGAAAAAAATTACTGTATTTTCCTTGCATCCAGCTTAAATGTAAGAAGTCATTGGGCTGAATTGAGCCCTGGAGGCAGTGAATCTATCTTCTCTGACGTAAATGGAGTTATGCCTGTGTTATGCACTCCCCATCATGTCAGTTAGTTACAGGACTGACTGATTACCCTCTGCAGCCCCCGGCATCACCTGCAGGGCTTTCAGAGCATGCCTGGAAGGGGCTTCCTGAAGTTCTGCTATCGTAGTCCAGTGCCTGGACATTATACAGCCTTTTCCCCATCAAGTCTGCAAATCATTTTCTTCTTACTTGCAGATACGGAACTCCAGATTTTTAAAACATCAGAATTTGCTTTGACAACTCTGTAAAGCCCACTACCTTGCTTAATGCTGTAGACTTATCTATTTCTCCAGCTTGCAGTTTAGGTCAGCAGGAGACTTAACGTGCTCTGATGTTCCTATCTCAATGGAGAAGGTGAAGGGGATGGAGTGCTCGATTTCATTTGTGCAAGATTTCTTCAGATAATTTATAATCTGCTGTAAAAGGGGATCTTGATCCTTTCTCCTCAGTCTGGAACCATTGTTGCAATGTAGTGCCTCCAGGTTCACAGTGGGGAGGTTTGGGAGCTGGTCACAGTTACAGCATTATTTGACACTTTCTGCCCATTGATCTTTGTGTTGAGAACAAGGAAAAATAGATTTATTCAGTTAGTATAAGAAATAGCAACCATTAGATGACCAGTCCTCCAGAACTCTGAATACTCTATTGATTATATAGAACAACTATGCTGAACACAAGGTTAACACCTCTTTTTTTGGAGGACAAATTTGAAGTCCCCATTGGAAAAAGGTGAAACAATGAGCAGTTCCAAGTTATTTAAAATGTATGGGTTATTGCATTACTGTTGGCTAGGCAAAAAGCTCCTTTTTTCCCAAAGGAATTTATTGATTTAAATATATCATGTGCAAGGGATATGACAACTTTCCGATAACCTTCATCAGACATGGTAAGTCTGAAACAGATGCAATTGAGACAATTCTTGAACGTTCCTCAGTTATTGCTTTCCAGCATAGTGACCGATAAACCCCAATACTGTCTTTCAGAGTCTTTGCACCTCCAAGACTGTGCTCCATCTGACCTCTTGTTCAGTGGTGAAGACATTTGTTGTGTTCCTCAGGCTATTTATTAGTTTTTTTCTTTTTTTTTTTGGTTTTTTTTTGCAAAGGTGTGTTTTCTTCTATCTAATTAATTAAATATAAAAGTGTCTGATTTGCCATCTGCAAATGCCACCCAGAGTAGTGTCTGCAGTAACACAGCAGTCATGTCTTGAAATGACGTTTCTCATGACAGAGAAACGATATTTAGAAATTCTTTACAATGAAAAAGATGTTTAAAGTTGCCAAAGTGTTGTGTTTGAATGCCAGCTCAGGCGTTAAACAGTCATTATATTCGGGGAGAAGGTATTGTCCCTTCACACTATCTGTCAAGAATCATCACAAGAAAGATTTGCCGGCTTCTTCTGTGTTTTCATTGTGTGTGAATGGCACTGATGGGGAGCGAGTGAGTGCTGGTGTCCATCTGGGGTGGTGAGAAGGGCTGATGGGAACTCCTCTATTGAATACTTTGTTGCCTACAGCTTACATCCCCATGGGCTGGTGTTCTACAGGCATGCTCAGTAGGGAAAATTGTATCAGTAGTGATCCTTTGTTAGCCAGGACTTGAAGGGGGGCTTGCTTTCTTTCTCTTGCCATTCATTTACATTTTATGTTTGCACAAAATTAACATAATCATTGTCATTGATATTTGGCCGAGCAGGGAAGCAATAGGATCCTATGGCCATAGGAACTAAGATGATGCATGTAGAAATCATCCTTTAAGCAATTGTCACATGCTGTTTACTTATCCTCTCTGTTCTGGTTCTGAATCAAACAGCTGCCAAGACTCTTTATTCATATCTGTTTTTAATTTGAAGCTTTACTTAATAAAATCAAGGATAAGCAGATACTTAGAATTCTTCTAAACACAGTATTTATTTCTGAATGTCCTTTAGATAAGATTTTGACTTGCTTTCCAGAAACTATAAGCAGGTAAAATCTATCCACTTAACCACTTCTGTGCAACCCGGAAGTTTCTTCCTTTCTTCCACTGACATGTCACAGAAATGTTCTGTCAAATGTGTAGAGGTGGGCTGCAAAAATTCAGTAGAGTTGAAGTGAAGCAGGCCCAAGTCTTCTACATGAGTCTCGATTCTTTCACTCCACCCGTAGTTTAGTAAGTCACATTCTCTTGCCTGTTTGTGAAATGCTATTGCTGCTTTCTGCTCCCACACTAATCACACTGATTAGTTCATTTCTGTTTGATAAAACTGTTCCCGTGGGAGACTTTCCTTCGTTCCAGCTTAGCATCTCGGGGTATCAACCTGGGCAGTAAGCCTGTGTTGTTCTTGCAAAATTGTAAATAGTTTTAATAAAAGATGTATTTTTTTATTTCTCTGGCAGTCAGGCAGGACCATGTTACTGACATCAGCAAGTAGCTGTAAAATTCCCAAGTTTTAAATGGGATGGGAGCCCTCGTAGTGATGCACCATAGCAGTGCGGGGTCCCGGCTCTGTACAGTGAGCAGCAGCACGTGTTGGTGCTGAGGAGCCGAAGAGGGAGGCAGTCACGCATACAGCTGTGAACAGGCACTGTGTGCACGGTGCAGACCTCTACGCTTGCCTCTGGGAATGAGTCTCAAGGTGCGTGAAACCGTGCAACCGCTGGCCCATGGGAGCACAGGTCGTAATAACCCACATCAGTGCTGGTCAGCAGGAGTTGTGACTCCTCAGGTCACATCCCTCCCAGCTACACAGACACATGACTTGCAGCAGCTTCAGTAAAGTCCAGACTGGGTGGTTTGAGTCAGGGGGACACTATGCATCTTTGTCTAACTTTGCATGTGGCTAACTGCATTTATTTTCTACCTGTATTCAAAGTGCTAATGTCTAACCATATATGAGGCTTAGTGTGGCCTGAAGCAAAATCTGTGCTCTGTGTCACCAACTATCAAGCAAGAAATTTTTGTGGCAACTAAAGGGTGACAATTTGTTTCCTTACCAAGGGTAAAGACTAGATTCAATAAACACTGCCTAGTCTCTTAGTTTGAGGGAAATCTGCAGAAGAACTAAAATATCAGATCGCAGAGCATCTTCTGGAGTATCTGTGGTAACAGAGCCATCTGCATGTTTTATTGAATGTAGCCTTGTATATGCATTGGTGTTTGGCAAGGGAGCAGAGCTATAAGAATTAATTTAATTACAAAGGGTAATGCCAGAACTGGATGCTGCAGAGGGAGACCTGCTCTCCTCCCCTTTTGTAACATACAGTCTGTCTCTTTTTCAAGGACGTACAGCAAAAAGAATATGTGTTAAGAAAACTAAATTTCTTCAAATGAATTAGATTATTTTCCACAAGTCTCTAGGCACTGTCATGCACAAGAGAGTAAACTACAACCCCATCTCACATTTTAGGAACGTTCCTTTTTTTCCTTCCCCATCACTTTCTATCATTTGATTATAAGCTTTTACGTTTATAAATGCAGAACTTTCCCAAGTCAAAAGTGAAAGATGCAGGACATTGCGACCTCAGTGGGCGAAGAGGAGGAGGATGATGAGAAGGAGGGCAGGAGGGGTGCAGGTAGGGCCGGGGGGAGTAGGGCATCACCGGGCAGGCAGGGCCAGCTGCCTGGGGGTGATGTGGGAAAGGCTGGCTGCCCACCCTCTTGCACTCGTGCTCTCAGGAATGCAGAGCTCCTTTCAGCGTGGTCATTCTTGGCCTCACTATTTTATGTCTCTTTACAGGAGAGTTTTTCTAAGTTGGCAAATAGGTGACTTTTTCTGTGCCCCTCGTACTTCCTTTGGAGGGCAATTATTTTAATTGGTTAATATTGCACCCAACAGTTTGCTTAGAAAGGATAGCTCTTCTGGTTTTTTGGACTAATTACCAGTCTGGATTTCTGAATGACAATACAGCTGCTAATTAATCTCACTGCAGTTCTCACAGAAAGAGACCCTGATAAGAACTTGCCAATTAACATAAGAAAAAAAAAAATATGTCAAGAGTCCTGTTGTGTTTTTCTGGCATCCATTCCCAGTCAGATGAATATCACTATTAAACACAGAGACAGACTAACTAGTAAGTATGAAAGCCAGTGGGCTAGGAGGCTGCTCCAAACTTGCCCAGACATTATTCATGCAGGAGCTAGCTGTTAATCTGCACGCCTGCTCACTGTTGTTGCCTAACGCTGCTTGCTATGGTTTCTGTAAGCAGGAGGAAGATGAAGCAGGGTAGCACAGCAAGTGTCTGACCATCACCATAGGGAATTTCTCGCAGTGTCCCAATGTTAATGTTAGCAGAAGGCTGAAAGGGGAATTTTGCCAGAGCGGGTGCCCAGCTTTTAGCTGGTTCGTCTGGTGTGGCCAGGGACCTGGGGTCTGCGTGGCGTGCTGCCTGGCTCTGGAGCGCTCCCACTGCGTGTGACAGCGAGCACGCAAGTGCTGTGCGGGACCGTGCTGGTGGTTGTGGGCAGCGGGGACACCCCAGGCTCCTTTGCTTGTCTCAGAAATTGTGCTCCTTAGCCGTGGTGGGCAGTGCTGGTGCACAGCCCAAGTATTCAGTTTGCTTCTTGAAGGGGAAGTTTGCAGCCCGTGCTGACTTTCCCACTGCTGCAGCTAAGCCACTTATAGTTCCTGGAAAAACTCATTTGAAAGCACCTGGGCGTGTTACAGGACTGTGCAGCCTTAGCTGTATCTGTGATGTAGATAAGTCCATGAAAATACGGGGCTAGATGCTCAGCTGGTGACGGTTATTGCAGTCCCTGATTCGCATCAGCTCTTTAGGACCAAGGTGAGTTACAGGGACTCCTCCAGCCAGGGGAAGGGACAGCACCTGGTGCTGTTGCCAGTTTGTTTTTATTACCTTGAATTTTCTGGAGCGGTGTTTCTGGACCACAGGACGACATGCCATGGGTGTTTCTGAAGAGATGGGCCGTGCAGCAGCTGCTGTGACCAGTGTGCGCTGCTCTGGGTGACCAGACAGATGTTGCACAGCGGGACGTACACAAGCTCATGGAAAATGCTGGTTTAAGCCATGCTGGTTTAATTTAATTTCTTTTGATTTTTTGCTCTCTGTGCTTGCAGGTCAGAAGATTCTTCATCACAGAAGTGATGTCTTAGAAACTGTAGTCCTGATCAACCCCTCAGATGAAGCAGTCAGTACTGAGGTAAGTCAGAAATACTTCACTGGATGTGTCATAAAAGCTACATTAAGTGAACAGGATGAGGGCAGTGAAACAGATGTAGTTGAGATGGTTCTTGATTATGAGTTCCTGCCTTCCAGCATAGTGACTGACAAACCCTAATACTGTCTTTCAGAGTCTTGTCAGATTAAGAGCAGGCCTTAACTGTGGATGAATGGACACGTTAGGAGCAAATATAATGAAAAACATAGCCATCCCTTGATTTTCTACCTGGCTTCCCAGACTCCTGATACGCCATCAGAGGCATAGGATAGAAACACATCTGATCCCATCAGTCTTTTTCTCAAAATGCACCAACTTCCCTTCTTGATGGAGGCAGCTGTGGTGGAACTGCATCTGCTTTTCTTCTGCTCCTGCTTTGTTTGGTGGCTCTGTATGCGTATTTTACACATGAAAAAATTTTCTGAAGGTGCCCTGAGACAAATATAGGTCTTTGAGAAGAGTTACCAGCTATGTGGTGGTGTCTTTAGGCTGAGCTGTCTGTCCTTCAAACAGCAGGTGATCAATGGACTCTGGAGAGTGCCCCAGAAGAGGACTGCCAATCACTCATGAACTCACTAGACTAGCATAAAGAACTAAGCGTGTAGTTCAAAGACAAATTTGACAGATTTAGCTAGTGAGACTGAAGGTTGAAAAAATAAGGATAATTGCATTGCTAGCATGTGGTGGGAAGCTCTGACATAGTACCATTTCTGTTGGAAGATGAAGTGGGTCTGCTTGTAGTACATAGCGAAAAATCTGTTTTGTTACCAACTTTAAGTGATATTAAAACAACAACAGGAGGAAGGACACCAAAACAAATGAAATTTCTGAAGTTGTAGAAGTTTAAATAAATTGCCTTCGTTAATGGCAGCTCATTCACTAAAAAAACAATGTGTGAAAATCTCTTACACGCCATTACAAGTACTTGGTAAGGAGCGAGGCAGTCAGCTCTTAATACACTCAGACACTCAGAGTAAAAAGCTATAAAATGTGTGTGTGTGTGTGTATGTGGAGGTGGGGAAGAGACAAAGGAACTGCCAAAAGTAAGGAAATGCCATTTCTGTTGCTGTTGCTTGTTGTGCCTTTGATGGATGACCACATGGAAGAATATGATCTGAGGTCCATTAATGACTTCTGAACCCTGGCTTTACTATTTTGGCTCTGGAAGGTATTTTGCTAGGTTAATTTCCTCTTGCTAGACTGTGGGAGGCAATCTTTTCTTTACTTTCATCTTGCCAAACTGGTCACAGCCAGAAGTTACAAGCTGAGATGTACCTTGGCTGGCTAAGCAAGACTCTGACTGGACACAAGCCAGAAAAAGACTATAAGAAAGAGGCAGGGAAACTAAATCAGAGGTTGGAATAGACATGGTCGACTCATTATGACAAATAGAAAACTCAGTTTCACATATCAAGAGATTTCCAGGTTGCATCTGGGGAGTCAGTGGTACACCATGGAGCTCTGACTTCACCAGAAGAGGAACTTGAATCTGTCCATTCAGGAGAAACAAAAGAAAATTATATTAAAAGAAAATTATATTAAAAGATATTTCTGCTAATCTGGCTGGTAATAGCCATACTGGTGGTACTCTGAGCATGGTTCTATCCAAAGCTCCTGTCATGTTCTGTCAAATACCAAAATACCTCCCAGAAGAGACAGGCCTAAATGGAGAGAGACTGTAGTTTCCCAAAGAAAACAAGTTTCTGAAACTCCCATGAACAGTTACTTCCTTCGTAAGAGGACCCCACTCCATTGCTCTAATGCTCCTACAACTGTACTGTAAGTCTGGGAAAACGCTGGTCTGCCGATGCTCCTGTCTCTGTTCACATTCTGTCTTTGCCTATGTTTTTCTGAGGCTACATCTTGCTGTTCACTTCTTTGAAGAAATTTGGGACTTTGACCAAGGGTAAAGCTGAATAGAATCATCACCTTGCAGTATTTCTTCTGAAATGGAGCAGTCCTGAAATCAGGAGATTAATTTCTGGTAGTCCTTCGGGAAGCCTTGGTTATACCCAGACACAGAATTTATGTGTCTCTTGAAGGTCTTGCATGTGTCTCATACATTATGCTCTGTAATCTGCAGGCATTTATTTACTTTTTTCCTTGCCATAGTTTGCTAGTTCTGCAGAACATATTTCATCACCAATTAATAAAATAGGTTAAAAGGGAATTATGTGACAGTCGTGTATCAGTGATTCACAAGTCAGGAAATAATTTTGCTTTTGGAAAATCTGGCGAGTTTACACATAAGTTGGCAGACTGCCCAGCACTGCTGCCAGCAATGAGAGAAAACATAGAAGAGGAAGCCAGTTCTTTATGCTTTTAATACAACTAAAACAGACAAGATTTGAGCAACACACATCAGACAGCCGGCTGCACTTATCTGTGTTTCTGTCTGAAATAGAAATAGATACACTCAATCTAGCAAGGCTATTGCTGAATTTCTAATTATTTAGTGCAATTAGTGACAGACCAGCATTAGTCTTGCATTTAATTACAGGAACTTTCTGCTGGTTAGCATCAGGGTCACTTATTAAATAAAACAACAATGAAAATGTGAGAGAGTTAGGATCTTCTTTCAGATACATACTCTTCAGTGCCTCTGACGTTACGTTCAGTGCCACAACATAAGTTGTTCAACAGAGATTTCGGGTTGAGCCTTCCTGGCTTAGCCTTCCTGGTGTGAGCAAGAATTATTTAGAACAACTAATTGCTTAACAATCAATAGAAAAATTTGAAAGAATAGCTTACTAGGAGAGCTGAGGTGATTATGTCATCTCCATGGAGACGGAGCTTGGATGCAATATTGTGTGGAGTTGTTCCAGATGGGCCCTGCTCATTTAGTTTAATACGTGCATAGCCTTGTTCTGGAATCATCATTCTGGTTCAACATAATTCCTTCTTAAACAGAGGAATTAGTGCACTTTAAATTCATACCTTACTGTAGGCTGAACTGATTTTTCGGTGTTGGACAAGATTTCTGGAGTATTTGCAAAAAATTTACTCAACAGCACAGAACCTTACACAGGTTTTGTTTTATTTTGTTCTTAAACTTAAGTTGAATTCAGGCAGCAGAAGTATACTGAATATATGGATTTCTCTTAGCATGCAAGTAAATCTCCCCCTGGGAGGGGAAACAGGAATTATTTGTAGCTGTAGTGAGGGTCAAGTAAAGTAACAAGCATCTACTTTAAAATAGTTAAGAGTTATTTCAAATTCAGAAGAAGGTTATTTCGCAGTAGTAAGCTCCTTTGTGCTATCAGGCATCCACTTATTTTTACTACTGTATATACAAAAAGGTCTTGGGTTTGCACACTTCAAAACTTAGTGTCTGTAGTTGGTGACATCACGAGAGGTAAATCGTGCATGTAACTGTAGCTGAGTGCTTGAAATTCAAGTTTATGATTGTGGTGAAGCAGAATCATCCTTTAACTTTGTAGATGATGCAGGTTACAACTGAATGACAGTCTAAACATGCCATTTCTGTGTGTGATTTGTGTCTGTTACTTTTCAGTGACATTTTCGCAAATGAATGGCAAGTTATGCTGTGCTCGGGGAAAGAATGGTCTTTCAAAAACTGAGTCTGTCCCTCATTAGCATATGGGAAGAGTTCACTAAGGCTGTCCTGGTGCAGTGCTATTAAAATTCACAAAGAGTTATAGTTGATGAATAAGTTTGTTCATTGAAAGTATTATTTTTTCATTCAAATTTTATTCTGTTCTCCTCTTTGCTCTTTTTTCCATGTCATTGGTTTAGTTTATTCATCAGACTTTCTCTCTAATTGTTTCTTGTCCCTCCTTTTTTCCCTTTCGTACCTTTCTCCTTGTCTTGCAAACAGCACTATAACTTGATAATGTTTCAGCAGTACTGGCAAACTCTAGTGCAAAACATGTTTTAAATTAGGAGAGGTAAACTGCATGTTCTCAGTGGAATACAGAAACATGTGGTAACTCCCATTATTGATGTGTTTCTCTCCTTCACTCCAGGTGCGCTTAATGATCACAGATGCTGCAAGACACAAGCTCCTTGTGCTAACTGGACAGTGCTTTGAAAACACAGGAGAACTCATTCTTCAATCAGGGTCGTTCTCCTTCCAGAACTTCATTGAGATCTTCACAGATCAAGAGGTGTGTTCAGAAAAGTGTCTTCCATACCTTGTCATGTGATGGCAGAGGTGTCTAGAAGACTAAAATTGGCCCTCTGTGTTGTTAGAGCGACCATGGGCAGCCTGATGCTGACGCTTGTTACTGTTCATGATAGGCTTTCTTTCAAAACATTTATTTAATTTACTTTGGATTTTATGTAAATTGCTTAACGAAAGAATTCTATTTTAATTTGGGGAATTAAATTGTAACTTCCAGAAACAGAAACTCAAGGAACCTTTTGACAATGGAAGGAGATAGTGCTGTGTTTAAGACACACAGGTTGTTTACTAAAGGTGCACATACAAAGCAGTCAAATTGAACTTGACACCAGGTTCTTGCCTGGTGGCAGCTAAGTAATAGGTGACATTGGATAAGACAGAGGCTGTCTGTTGGAATAGCTGTAGTTTTTTGCACCACCTACCTGCTTGTCTTCTTTATGGTAGTGTTTAAAATTTGGCCAGTGAAATCTGTAAATCTTGTGATTTTTACATACCAAAAAGATTAGTATGAAGTATACCAGTATTTAATGCCATTTGTTTCATGGCTTGTTATTTTACTGTCTTGCTTAATGTACTGTGTCTGAAGGCTCCCATAGGGCAGGAACCCATAGTAAACAAGCTGTCACACTTAATTTGGCTGCTGTGTGAAGTATGTATTTAAGTAAACTATATGACTGCCTCCCTAAGAATTTAGTTTCCAGAATTAATTAGGAGCATGCCAGTGGAGTGAGATTTGAAGGATCAGCACTGAAAAAGCAAAAGTTTGCATGAGCTGCAGCGTGACCTTGTTGTATCCATTTATTCCTGTTCTCGAAGCCTTTTTGTTCAGTGTATGGTTGTAGGGTTGGGGAAAGAGCTGGATTCCCATTCTCTGAAACACACGTGACGTCTAAAACTCACTGGCAGTTCACAAAGTTACTTTTCTATGAAATAGCAAACCCGAGCTCCTTGCATCTCTGGCTAATTAATGACACATTATTACTTTATGACTACATGCAGAACTAGGGGCAAATCCTATGGCTACCATTAAGAAGCAGAATTGTTGGCTGGACAATGGAAAGGTGGTGGCTGGCCATGAGTTACAGCCGCCGAGGGATTGTCGCAGTGGTGGGCGTGCAGGGCGTACTCCCGTGGGCTATGAATAAGGCTCGTTTGGCTCATCTCTGGCTGGCAGCAGGCTCACCAGCCAGCCAGCATGGCTCTTTGAAAGAGTTGGCTCCCACCTTCCTGTTTCTGAAGCCTTGGGCTCTCACTGCTTCTACCAGATGTCACAAAAGCAAAGAAAGGTCACATTTGCCATACTACAGTCTTTGTGTGCGACATTTTCTAAAGGGTCCTACTACTAGGAAATTTTTAGGAGGTCTGCAAATCAGGAAAAGGGTAGAAAAAAGGACTAGAAGAAAATGGTCAGTGGTTTTCTAAGTGGTGATCAGAAGAAAGAATTTCTGTGCTGTGCTGACCCTATTGGACTTGGCAGTATTAGGTTTATGGTTGGACTTGATGATCTTAAGGGTCTTTTCCAACCTAAGTAATTCTGTGATTCTATAAGCATGTAGGGTTTGATGAGCGCTGTGTAGAGTCGGTATTTCTGGCCTCTGCCCATTTTCGCGTTGCTGGACCAAACCTGAACTATGGTCATGTGATGGTCTTACAATTAAGTGCATACCCTTTGGGGACTATTCTTATAAAGTCTAATTCAGAAATCTATCTCTAGCCTGCAAAACTCCTTGCAGGCAATGCCTAAAAGTGGTGTTTTCACCTTCTTCTATGTGAGAAGGTTGAAGATGCCCCATTCCACTGTCTCTGCAACAACAGCTAGCAGAGGAAAACCTTTCTTTGTACCTTTGTGGTCCAGGGTAGGAAACAATCTTGTGTTTTCTCTGAGCAGCCAACTTACTGTTTGCCTTCACCAGGTGTGACAACTTTAAAGCCTGAGGATTCCTCAACAGATATCTCTCAGTGCTTTAAAAGCCAGTCAGGTTCGCAGATAGATTTCTTTGCTCCCAGGGTGACTTTGAATCCAGAGAAGAGAAGGAACAGTTACATCTCTGTGTTATCAAACAGCATAAGCAGTGGAACTGTCGGTATCCTTGGTGTCACTGTTTGAAATGCCTTTCCTGGGGCCTTTCCATTGAGGCTTTTCCTGGGGCATTCCTGAACTTGCTGTTCCTAACAGATATCATGTATGTTTGGAATAATTTTTCCCCGACTTTTCACTGGCCTGCACTACCAGTGGCTTAACACTCTCTGAATCAGGCACGCCAACTTTAGATAGTCAGAATTTAGGAATATGAAACAGAAATCCAAATATGGTGTAATATAAACTGGAGAAGACTAACCCCAAACCTTGGCCCAAGTATATTCACTAGCCCAGTGTATTACCATGTGACTTTTTTTGATCTAGCCAGAAAATTGGCCCTACATGAGAAACACTCTGTACTCAAGTTATCTCCTTATATGTACAACGTTCATCCAGAGGAAGTGATCTTATACTACTTTTGTTTCTCTCTAAAAACGTGTTTTCAACCCTGAGCAGAGACACAACATAAGGAGTACACTTGAGATCCTAAATCCATTGCTGAGCTGTGGTGTGTGCTGCCCTTCTTCTCTTATTTCTGCAATAAAAACCAGGAACAGTTCTGCTATTTTCCTTATCTTTCATCGTTTTCAGCCTTTGCTCGTCTTATTTTGTCTTGCTTTGTTTTTTTCTTTGCTCCTTTTCTGACAAAGCCGTGCCTGATGTATGGGTGAGGTTTATTTATACTCCTGTCAAATGGTTTGGACACTAAGTAAGGCTGACAGAGAAAGATAGAAAATATTTATTTTCTGCTTTATTTAGGTATTGGTTGGATTATGTTTGTTTGGATAACAGCCACTGCATTTTTGCTGAGTTTTATTTTGGTAAATGCTGAAAATAAATTACATACAACAAAGAAAGGAAGTAACTACACACACATGGAGGCCCAAAGAGATATACTCCATCAAACATCATTAATTTTTTATATATTCATTTCTTCTGCTGATTCAGCTTGTGGCTGTAGCATAATCTGTATCATCTTTATGAAAACTGTTCTTACACCTTGAATGGACAATAGAGTCTTCAAAGAAGGTTGGGGTATTTTTCATGATGCTGTGCTGGCATATTTTGCCCTGACATTTTATGTCTGAATTACTTCTTTAAATAAGAAGTTTACATAATTTGGAGGTTTCTTTGTCAAGAGCAAATGGGCTACATTTAACCGAACTATCAGTTAAAAAAAAAATCAAGTGAAAGTATCTGGAACTGTGAGAATTTATAAAATATGTCATGCTTTTTCATGTTTGTTTGTGTACTAATCTGGGACCATCAAATATTGTTTTTTAGTTCAGTCTGGAACAGAAAAACAGCTCTTCATACTATGACATAGATCTTTTCTGTGCCTTTATTTCAGCAACTGTTTTTGGTACTAGCATGTTATCAAATACTGTCCAAATTAATGGAGTTATTCTGGATTTCAACTTTTGTGGTCAATGAGTTTAAAACCAAAGCAGTAACAGGAGCATTTTTAACCCTAATGATTTTTTTCTGCCTCTTTCTTTAGCTCGGTGCCTCATAGTCTCAGAAATACAAAACTTGTAGGTGTTTGAATTTCTGAAGCAATAACTCATTTCTTAGTATTCGTGAAAATTCTCCTGCAGTCAGTTGTGCTAATGTGGGAGCAGTGCTGGCTTTTCAGGAGCCAGCCTGCAGAAAGAACTGCAGTAACAATGGTGTGGTGGAATATACCCCATAAAAGAAGGGATGAGGAAGGCGGCTGCCGCTGGGAGGATGCTGGGCTCCTCTGGGTTGCAGTTACTCACTGCCTGTTAAGAGGATGTGCTTTATCCCTTAGATATTTGGCTGGCTGGATCAACTGGTGCAGCAGGGAGACTCGTGAGCCAATGGTAGAGATAGTGGCAGCTCTGGCAGCGTTAGACTCATAGTCCTCATAACCCTTCAATATAAAAGCTTGTACCGTCCTCCTATAAAGGGTGGAGGAAGGAAAGGGGAACCTTTAGGTACTGTCATTCTTTGGGCAATAGGGACCAGGAATAAGGTCCTTCTTTGTATTTAAAAAAATACAGTAGTAAACTAATTGTGGTAACAGGTTGCTTTAGCTTCTAGGACAGGTACTCACCAGTGCAGAAGTGAATGAAAAACGTTTTATCTATCTGATCAGGAAATATTATGTTCTGACATTAATTGTCATTAAAAAATGAATTTACATGCAACTTCTTGTGTTTTTGCTTTACAACCCTAGATTGGTGAATTACTGAGCACCACACACCCTGCCAACAAAGCCAGCCTAACTCTTTTCTGCCCTGAGGAAGGGGACTGGAAAAATTCCAACCTTGACAGACACAACCTTCAAGACTTTATTAACATTAAACTCAACTCAGCTTCCATATTGCCCGAAATGGAAGGACTCTCTGAATTCACAGAATATCTGTCAGAATCAGTAGAAGTGCCATCACCTTTTGACATTTTGGAACCTCCAACCTCAGGAGGCTTCTTGAAACTCTCCAAACCCTGCTGTTATATTTTCCCAGGGGGAAGAGGGGACTCTGCTTTGTTTGCAGTAAATGGATTCAACGTGCTTATCAATGGAGGATCTGAAAGGAAGTCTTGCTTTTGGAAACTTATCCGGCACTTGGACAGGGTAGATTCCATTCTGCTCACTCACATCGGAGATGACAACCTGCCAGGAATCAATAGCATGCTTCAGCGAAAGATAGCTGAACTAGAAGAGGAGCAGTCCCAAGGGTCTACTACCAACAGTGACTGGATGAAAAATCTGATCTCACCTGATTTGGGAGTTGTATTCCTTAACGTACCTGAGAACCTGAAGAACCTGGATCCTAGCTTCAGAGTAAAAAGAAGTGTAGAAGAAGCTTGTTTTACTCTCCAGTATTTAAATAAATTGTCCATGAAACCAGAACCTCTTTTCAGAAATGTGGGAAATACAATTGACCCCATCATTTTATTTCAGAAAATGGGAGTTGGCAAGCTTGAGATGTATGTGCTTAATCCTGTCAAAAACAGCAAAGAGATGCAGTATTTTATGCAGCAGTGGAGTGGTAGTAACAAAGATAAAGCTGAATTCCTGCTACCAAATGGCCAAGAACTAGACATTCCATTATCCTACTTCACCTCTGTTTCATCTCTGATTGTGTGGCATCCAGCTAATCCTGCAGAAAAAATAATCCGAGTTCTGTTTCCTGGAAACAGCACCCAATATAATATTCTAGAAGGACTGGAAAAACTCAAACACTTAGAATTCCTTAAACAACCAATGGTGACACAAAAAGACCTAACTGGGAACATTGCTAGTCCGGCTGTGAAACAACCAAAGCTGAAACAACGAACAGACAGCAAGGAGAGTCTCAAGTCTGCTGCAAAGACACCACCAAGCAAGCCTGTCAAAAAACAATCTAAAGACGAAACACTGCAGCCTGTGAAGCCTAGCTCATCACCAGAAAAGCCTCAGAAGTTGGAAAGCAAAGAAAAAGTTCCAGTTAAAAACGAGAAACCAGCAAAAGCGGAGACCAAACTTATAGTAGCAGAAAAGTACATAACAAGTAAAGAAGAACAATTAGTAAAATCTGAAATTCCTGAAAAACAAGGTACAGATGTAAAACCAAAAGTGTCAAAGGAGAAGTCAGTGAAAAAGGAAGTCAAAGCAAAACCTGAAGAAAAGAAAGATGAAAAAGAAAAACCAAAGAAAGAGGTTTCTAAAAAAGAGGAGAAAACACCCTTCAAAAAAGAGGAGAAAACACCCATTAAAAAAGAGGAGAAAATACCCATTAAAAAAGAGGAGAAAATACCCATTAAAAAAGAGGAGAAAACACCCTTCAAAAAAGAGGAGATGAAGAAAGAAGTTAAAAAAGAAGTGAAAAAAGAAGAGAAGAAGGAAACTAAGAAGGAAGTAAAGAAAGAAGCTTCATCAAAGGAAGCTAAAAAAGAAGAGAAGAAGGAAATTAAGAAGGAAGAAAAAGAAGCCAAAAAGGACACCAGAAAGGTTCCTAAAGAAACAAAGAAGACAGCTGCTCCTTCGACTGAAGCCAAAAAACCTGCAGCAAAGCCTAAAGCACCAAAGAAGGAGGAACCTGCTAAAAAAGAAGCAGTATCTGCTGGAAAGCCAAAGGAAAAAGGAACAGTGAAGACTGTAAAGAAGGAGATCAAAGTCACTGGAGCACAAGCTGCACTTGCAGCAGTTGGAGTCGCTGCCACAACTGTAGCAGCTGTACCAGCTGCAGAAATTACAGCCCGTGGAAAGGAACTTGAAGTGGAGAGATCCCTCATGTCTTCACCAGAGGATTTAACAAAGGATTTTGAGGAATTAAAAGCTGAAGAAGTGGAAACAATAAAAGAAACAAAACCTCAAGTTGCCGTTATAGAGGATGAACTGAAACTCACTGGCACAGTACAAAAAGAGGCCTTTGAAGTACAAAAAGAAAAATTAGATAATGAAGGACCTGCTGAGTCCTCTGATGAAGGCATAACTACCACAGAGGCTGAGGGCGAATGTGAACAGACACCTGAAGAACTGGAACCTGCGGAAAAGCACAGGGTTGATGACAATGAAAAGTTTGAAGATGAAGGAACTGGCTTGGAAGAATCATCCGAAGCAGGAGATTATGAGGAAAAGGCAGAGACAGAAGAAGCTGAAGAAAGAGGTGAAGATGAAGAAGAAAAGACACCATTGGACACCACAAAACTGTATATGAAGGAAGCAAAAAAAATTCAAGAGAGCTCAGAAGAAACAATGGCTGAAGCAGATGCTAACATTAAAGATGAAAAGTATATTGAAAAGGCAGATTATGAAGCATCAGATGAACGGGCTGAGGAAGACAGGGAAGAAGCAATAGAAAAGGCAGAAACTGAAGAGACTGAAGAGGAGGAAGACAAAGCAGAAGATATCAGAGATGAAGAGGAAACTGAAAAAATAGAAGCTGAAGAAGATTATGTGATGGCTGTGGTAGACAAAGCTGCAGAAGCTGGTGAAGTTGAAGATAAATATGGCCTACTCATAATTACACCAAAACGCTCAGCGCCTCAGTCTCCAGCAGTTGAACCAGCCTCTTCTATCCATGATGAGACATTACCTGGTGGTTCAGAAAGTGAAGCCACTGTTTCTGATGAAGAAAATAGAGAAGATCAGCCTGAGGAGTTCACTGCTACTTCAGGTTACACACAGTCTACCATTGAAATATCCAGTGAACCAACTCCAATGGATGAAATGTCGACACCTCGGGATGTCATGAGTGATGAAACTAACAATGAGGAAAGCGAGTCACCCTCCCAGGAGTATGTGAACATTACCAAGTATGAGACATCACTGTACTCTCAAGAATTTGGCAGACCTAAACTTTCTCCTCTTCCGGATGCTTTTAATGGATTATCTGAAGGATCCAAAACAGAGGCCACAGAAGGTAAAGACTACAATGCCTCAGCTTCCACCATCTCACCACCTTCTTCATTAGAGGAAGACAAGTTCTGCAAATCTGCATTCCAAGATGTATATCGGCAAAAAGAAAGTGAAATCGAAGGCACTGCTAAATTAGAAATCAAACAATCCTACCAAGAAGATGTTAGTGGAAAATGTAGTCCAACCAAGAGTCCAGCTGACAGTTTGTCCCCTCCATCACCTGTTGCCAAAACACCACTGAGTGAACGTAGTGTGAACTTTTCGCTCACTCCCAATGAGATCAAAGTCTCATCTGAGCCTCTCCCCATTGCTACATCGCCTGATGTACACCAAGAAGTTGCTGAAGAGCACTGTGCAAGCCCTGAAGATAAAACATTAGAAGTAGCATCTCCCTCACAGTCTGCTGCTGGTAGTGCTGGCCACACACCTTATTATCAGTCTCCCACTGATGAGAAGTCCAGTCAGCTTCCCTCTGAAACCAGTGAAAAGTCAACAGAAGCTCCTGTTAGCTTTGAATTTAGTGAAGTCAAAGATGAGTCTGCAAAACCCAAAATAAGCCCTATGGATGAGCCTGTGCCAGATTCAGAATCTCCTATTGAAAAGGTTCTTTCACCTCTACGAAGTCCACCACTGATCGGTTCAGAGACTGCTTATGATACATTTTTGACTGCTGATTTAAAGTCTCCCACCAGAGATTATGAAAGTCCTTCTGAGGGGAAACCTGAAAAAGAGAAATCACCTGTTCAGATGAGCCCAGCTTCTGAAGCCAGCTCTGTGGGCCTTTTCCAAGAAAAACAGGAAGAAAAAAGTGTGGACTTCATGGTAATTAAGGAAGGTTTCAGCCTGGAAAGGAAAATGGAGGACACAGAACCCAGCAGCTCTCAGTCTTCACTGGTCTTGGATGAGCGGAAATTAGCAGGTGATCTCTCACCTACTCAAATAGATGTCAGTCAGTTTAGTTCTTTAAAAGAAGACACCAAAATGTCAATTTCTGAAGGCACTGTTTCTGACAAGTCTGCAACTCCTGTTGATGAGGTTGTAGCAGAAGACACCTATTCGCATATAGAAGGAGTAGCTTCTGTCTCTACAGCATCTGTTGCTACTAGCTCATTTCCAGAACCAACTACTGATGATGTATCTCCTTCTTTGCATGCTGAGGTTGGATCTCCCCACTCCACTGAAGTTGACGATTCCCTTTCAGTGTCAGTTGTACAAACACCAACAACTTTTCAGGAAACAGAAATGTCTCCATCTAAGGAAGAGTGCCCAAGGCCCATGTCAATTTCTCCGCCAGATTTCTCACCTAAAACTGCAAAATCAAGAACGCCAGTGCACGATCACAGATCCCCTGAGCAGTCAACTATGTCAGTAGAATTTGGTCAGGAGTCCCCTGAGCAGTCTTTAGCAATGGACTTTAGTAGACAATCTCCAGAATATCCTACTGTAGGCACTAGTATACATCATATATCTGAAAATGGACCAACAGAAGTAGATTATAGCCCTTCAGATATACAGGAGCCTACTTTTGCACAGAAGATTTCCCCTGTGGAGCAGTCATCTTACTCTCAGGAGAAAGATATTTCAGAAATTATTTCAGTTTCTCAAATTGAAGCTTCATCCTCAACGTCATCAGCTCATACGCCTTCCCAGGTAACTTCACCGCTGCCAGAGGAAACGTTTTCAGGTGCTGTTCCACCCAGAGATGTGTCACTACATTCTCCTTTTACCTCAGAAAAGGTACAGAGCCTAGGTGAAAAGCTGTCACCAAAGTCTGACCTATCTCCATTGACTCCAAGAGAGTCTTCTCCTCTGTACTCTCCTAGTTTTACAGATTCACCTCCTGCAATCACAGAAGTGGTGTTAGCTAGTCACACACCTTCGCTGTCACTGCAAGTGTCCTCTGTCAAAGGGTTTGGTTACCAGGAAACCCTAACAAAGCACAGTCCAGAACCTTTATTCAGTCCAGAAAAAGATGATTCAGAGAAAAGCAGCAGGTCACCAGAAGAACTTAGTTATTCTTATGAGGCCACAGAGAAAACTACTAGGTCACCAGAGGATATTAGCTACTCCTATGAGGCAGTTGGAAAATCTGCTAGATCACCTCAGGTCATGGATTATTCCTATGAGACAACTGGGAAAACTACTAGGTCACCTGAGGCCACAGATTATTCCTATGAGATAACTGCAAAAAATATGAGGTCTTCTGAGGCCACAGATTATTCTTATGAGATGACAGGGAAAACCACCAGGTCACCAGAGGCCACGGATTATTCCTATGAGATGACTGGGAAAACCAGTAGGTCACCTGGGGCCACAGATTATTCCTATGAGAGAACTGGGAAAGCTACCAGATCCCCTGATACTATGGATTACTCCTTTGAGACAACAAGGGAAACCACAAAGTCACCAGAAGCCATTAGCTACTGCTATGAGACAACTGGGAGAACCACTAGGTCACCAGAAGCCATGGGTTACTCCTATGAAACAACTGGGAAAGCCTCCAGTTCACCTGAAGCCACAGATTACTCATCTGAGACAACGGGGAGAGCCACTAGGTCACCCGACGCTACTGGCTATTCCTATGAAGCAAGTGCACATTTCACTCCGGGAAAATCGTTAGCAGAATCCCGTCAAGATGTTGACTTATGCCTTGTGTCCTCTTGCGAATATAAACATCCCAAAACTGAACTTTCACCCTCATTTATCAACCCAAACCCCCTTGAGTGGTTTGCAAGTGAAGAACAGTCTCAAGATCAAGAGAAGCCACTAACTCAGTCTGGGGGAGACCAGCCACCGTCTGGGGGAAAGCAGCAAGGGCGGCAGTGTGATGAAACCCCTCCCACCTCCGTGAGCGAGTCTGCCCCATCTCAGACTGATTCGGATGTTCCCCCTGAGACTGAGGAGTGTCCTTCCATCACTGCAGATGCTAACATTGACTCAGAAGATGAGTCAGAAACCATTCCGACAGACAAGACAATTACGTACAAACACATTGACCCGCCGCCTGTCCCGATTCAGGATCGCAGCCCTTCCCCTAGGCACCCCGATGTTTCCATGGTTGATCCAGAGGCTCTGCCTGTTGGTCAGAATTTGGGTAAACCTTTGAAGAAGGACCTTAAAGAAAAAACAAAGACAAAAAAGCAGGGTACTAAGACCAAGTCATCTTCTCCTGTTAAAAAAAGTGATGGTAAATCAAAACAAGTGGCTTCAGCAAAGCCAGCTATTAAAGAATCTTCAGAAAAAATTTCCAAAACAGCTTCTCCAAAAAAGAAGGAGTCTGTGGAGAAGGCAACCAAAATTATCTCTGCTCCAGAAGTAAAGTCTCAAGTGGAAGAGAAAGACAAGGACACCAAGAACGCAGCAAATACAACAACATCCAAGTCAGCAAAGACTGCAACCACAGGTAAAGACAGATAGTAGTTCCCTAGTGTTAAGATTCTCTTAGTTGTTGCAATGAAGTTAGTTTGCCATTATATCAGCTGAGAATGTGGTTTGTATCAAATCCCCAAAGAAAGTCCAGGTTTGAAATATAAATACAGCATGTAAAGGCCACATTTAAATGCATGAAATTCACTAAATTTGAGTTTTGTAATCTGAGGAACTTGATGTGTCAGTTTGCTCAGGCAGTACATAAAATATAAAGAACTTAATACTAGCTGTCTAAACTGTTAACCCGCTAAGAGAATTAAAAATACCACTTTCGTAGGTGAAGTGAAATCAGTAGCAAAGCGAACCACTTTATTTATTGTAAGAAACAAATAGGCACAATTTTCTTAACATAAATTAATGCAATTTAATATTGTGGGAGGCAAAGTTACTATTGGCTGTTGGATGCTTTTATTACTTTGCTGGATTAATTTTAGAAGCAGTATTTAAAAAAATTGTAACAGTAGTAAGAGAGCACTTTCAGTGAACTGAGCATGTACATCACATAATCCGGTTAAAGTCTTATGCTATCAGTGACGACTAAACATACAGAAAGTTAATGTCATTTTGAATGACTGTTGTGTATTCTAAGTAGTAGCAAAATAAGAATTAGATTATTGAATGAGACGTCGTGCTGATCTGTTGTTTCCGGCAGATCTTGTTAGAGAGTGTTTGGGCGATACTTTGATTTTGCTGTTGTCAGGACTGATGTTCTGTTGAGAGCTTTTTTACAAGGAGCAGGTCTAGGATTCAGTACAAACAAACCAGTATTCAGTTGTCTTAACCTTCCCCATTTCAAGTGGTCCACTGTTCATTTCTCACACCATCATTTGCATGTTTCTCTTAGTAGATAAATTTGAAAGGAGCAGTATAGTTCCTCATGCTGTATGTTTCTCCAGCACTTTAGCTTTATATGAGATAATTCTCCCTTAGACCATACTTCTTGGGTATAAGCTAGAGCAGAAGACAAGGCTGTATTGATAATGACATTTAAGCATAAAATGTAACATCTAAGATTTTATCCAGTGTTGGTATCCACAATTCAGAAAGACGTATCACAGATTTTTTATGATAAAAGATGATAAAAGATTTTTAAACATAAACAATAGTAAAAACTCTCTAATTCAGGAAATCTTGTCATGTTGTGATGCTTATTTGGCATCTTATGATGAACGGCAGGACATGCTATACAACTGTAATGGACTTTGCTGGCCTTACAGTATGTGACCCTAAATAAAGTGTATTTGCTCAGATAATTGTTACCAAACTCCATCCTCTGTAAAAATATGAGAAGGCAAAAAGAACATAAATGGTGATCACCTGGATAAAACTACTGGCTGAATCCTGATTTTCAGTTCACACTGTGATCCACTGCGTAGCAAAAGCCGCTTTTTTGGGGGTAGTATTTTTAATGTGAGTGTTTAAACTTTGAAATTCCTTTTAACTGAAGCTCTTCCTAGAACAAGTACTATACTATGTGCACCAGCAAAAACATGCTTCTCCCTACTCTTTGTGATGAGTGGCTCATTTGTGTCTGCAAATAAAGATCCAGCAGGCAAACAAACACTTGTTCTCAGTTCCCTGAAGTAATTGCTTTACAAGTTTCTCTGTCCTCCCAGGTTTACCTTTGCCCCTCTTTCTGCTCATGTGTAGTATCTTCCTGATGCACCTGTAAGGCAGTCTGAGCATATCAACAGCTACCATGTCTTGCTATGTGCTGATACCCCATATGTCAGGGCTGCTTCAAATCTGCATGGCTCCCTGCGTGACCCTAGGTTTTACAATCATGCATACCCGAGACTTTCAAACAGCTGTACTTCTTAACCTGGAAAATAATACCACCAGTATTCAGTAATCACAGCCCTGCATAGTAATTGTTGGAGAATAGTAATGTATTACTGGGAAAAGTCAGTTGATCGCTGGTTGTGTGGAAGTGAGTTTTTATTGTATTACACAGTTACAGTTATTCGGGTTTTTCCTCCCATTACAGCCGTGACTGGGATACAACAAAGCTGGAACATGTCATTAGATGTAGGAGGGTAATGCTGTAACTGGACGTATTTCATCTCAGCAGTTATAACAGTAATTATTAAATGAATGTTTTTAACCAGCCGGTGATAGACACTTTTGCTTTTTTGATTTCCGAAGGACCTGGAAATACTAAGGTGGGAAAATCTACAGCAGTGCCTCCAGGACCTCCGGTGTATTTGGATCTGGTGTACATTCCCAACCACAGCAACAGCAAGAACGTTGACGTGGAGTTTTTCAAGAGGGTGCGGTCATCCTACTATGTGGTCAGCGGGAACGATGCCACAGCTGAGGAGCCAAGCAGGGCAGTTCTGGACTCCCTGCTGGAAGGCAAGGCACAGTGGGAGACTAACATGCAGGTAGGCTCTTCACTAGCATCTCTACCTGGAAATTTAACCTTCTCTGGGAAGCAGCGGGAAGCCAGAGCACCTCTGGAGTGGACGGCAGCTGCCGGTGAACAGGATCTTCAGGCTGGGCACCTCTTTTCACTACTGGTGTGAGAGGACACCTGAGTGAAGCACAGAGCTGCACCACATTCAGCCCCATTTCTGGCCCTTCTGACCCGTTCTTGGTGAATAAAACTGTTGGGAGCTGGTTTACAGGGCCATTTGTCCGTTTCATCTTGTTACTATGCCATGTATGATCCCAGTTTGGAAATGCTGCAGTTTGTAAGTAGGAAAGAAAAGTGAATGTTTCATGGTTTATATAGTAATCACATACACTTGGAAACTTCATTTGCCTTTCCATCATCGTCAATAAGTAAATGAAATATTTGGCCATAATCTGAAGAGCTATCAGTGCAGACTACAGCCTGCTACTTCTCTGAAAAGATGCATCTCAGCACCTTACAAAACCAAGGTTTTATTTTGATAAGCTACTTCTTTGCAGTAATTTTGCCTTACCTACATGTTTATTTATTTCCTTTTATCCATCCATTTATTCAAGTATTTGTTGCATAAAGATCTAGTCTTTCCAACAGGGAAACATACCCATCAGCTGTTTCTGTTGTCCATTCCTCAGGACTTCCTGTTTTTTGTTGCAGGTGACCCTAATCCCAACCCATGACTCGGAAGTGATGAGGGAATGGTACCAAGAGACCCATGAGAAACAGCAGGACCTCAACATCATGGTTTTGGCAAGCAGCAGCACTGTTGTTATGCAAGATGAATCTTTTCCTGCATGCAAGATTGAACTGTAAGAACGAGACCATGCACCACAAGATTAAACTTTATTTCCAGAAATTCTTTAGTTTGAAAACACCTTTTCTAAAAATTCAACTCATCTATTTCAACTGCTGAACTATATACCTGCCAAATGCTATACTGTGTCATGGTGATGCAAGTCACTGATATTTTTCAGTCTTTCCTGATTGCTAAGGGAAGTAACAGTATTCCCATAGTAGCGTTCAAATTACTGCAAAATACAGATCCAGTTTCATCTCTGCTGCACGTTTGGAAACCATGCGCTAGCAGCCCCAGCTGACTTCTGCCAGGTAGAGGCATTTGCCCTCTAAAGAAACACAAAGAGAGAGAAAGAGTGAGAGGGGTAGGAGGAGAAAGTAATAAATAATTAGCTCTGCATTGGTCTCATGGCAATAGATGTATCGCTTCCTGCACTCTGTTTATGCTTTCACATGAAAATAAAGTTTTAAATTTGTATCAATCTGAGCTATTGCAAAGGGGATCTTTTTTTACAGAACTAAATTAGCTCGAAAATAAAAAGAAACAGAACGTGGCTAGGAAGGGACTTACAACCTAAGTGCTCATCAACAGTTTTCCACTTTAATTTGAACTCTGCGTACTGACATACCATAATAATCGTAGGCCAAATATGCACGTAGTCTGCACCCCATCCAGAAGTCTAAAACCTGTCTTTCAACATGCAGAATTGTTGGTCTAAGGCATGCTCCCAGTGAAAGTCCACTCATTCCAGCCAGAACTGACCAGTCCACATGCTTGAATACCCATGTCCACTGTCGAATAACTGAAGCAAAATACCAAAGCGGTCAGGAGTACATACAGCAGACAATTTGCCTTAGAAAGTGACTTGAATGTACAAAGAAACTTGATGCACTTATTTTTTAATGTTGAGACAGCAAATTTATAAAACATCTGTGTAGGATCATAGTTACACCAGTGAAGAAGTGTGAGTGTGCATGTGTGGTACTAGAAACCTGTCTGACTGGTCAAATGGCTTGGTGCTATGAATTACGTATGGTAGTTATGCGGTCACTTCATCGATGCACCTGGACAGCTCAAAAGGCAAGATGAGCATTTTTTTGAAAGCTTCTTTTGTACTGTGGAAGCAAGATTGAAGTGGTGTCCAGTATCAGAGTTACAAAACTTTGTGAAACATTCAGAGTGATGAAAAAGGTTACCTGTGAGCCTGTACAGTATTCAACCTTCCTTTGTCATATCTTATTTGTTTAATTTAAGAGTGAATATGGGAACAAATGTACAGAAACGTTTTTTTTAGTGCTTCGTGAACTTTTAATAGATGAATTTTTAACAAACGTTTTAGTTTACAGGAAAATGCAAAGAAAAATTTTTCAGGTGAAGGCAATTTTTTTAGTAGTTTTGTAAGATAAATTAATAATGTTTAAGGTCCTAGTAAGAATGAATATTGACGTAAAATTTATTGAAAATAGTCAACTGCCAATACCTTTTGCAGGGTGGAGGTGGGGGTGGAAGGGCACCCTGGTGGTAAAATTTATCTACTGATGACAACAGAAAATGAGATTTGAAAAGCTGACTGCCTAATGCTTACAAGGGTGTAACCTACATTCTCAACCCTCACAAGATCTTGAAAAAAAGGTAGAAAAAGCAATAAGCTAAAATAAGTCACTTTCTTTCCTCTCCTTTCCTTTCCTCTCCCCTCCATTCCTTTTTCCTTTCCTTTCCTTTCCTTTCCTTTCCTTTCCTTTCCTTTCCTTTCCTTTCCTTTCCTTTCCTTTCCTTTCCTTTCCTTTCCTTTCCTTTCCTTTCCTTTC